>Ga0210409_10000248_pt1 | contig 108121 bp, 87 predicted proteins | sample IncBWH17MmetaG_FD_161649 | JGI IMG/M metagenome (GOLD analysis project Ga0210409, IMG submission 161649) | Forest soil microbial communities from Barre Woods Harvard Forest LTER site, Petersham, Massachusetts, United States - Inc-BW-H-17-M | ecosystem: Environmental > Terrestrial > Soil >... | reverse complement strand
GGACGGCGCGGTCCAGATCCGGCCCGAGGAAGTCGCGCTGCGCTTCGAGCAGGGCTTTCCGGTGGCGCTGAACGGCCGCAGCTTCGACGACCGGGTGCAACTGGTGCTGGAGGCCAACCAGATCGGCGGCCGCCACGGCCTGGGCATCTGCGATCAGATCGAAAACCGCATCATCGAGGCCAAGAGCCGGGGCGTGTACGAAGGCCCCGGCATCGCGCTGCTGCACATCGGATATGAGCGGCTGGTTTCGGCCATCCACAACGAGGGCACCATCGACAACTACCGCACGCTGGGGCGCAGGCTGGGCCGGCTGCTGTACGAGGGGCGCTGGTTCGACCCGCAAAGCCTGATGCTGCGCGATACGCTGCAAAAATGGGTCGGGCGCGCGGTCACCGGCGAAGTCATGATCGAGCTGCGGCGCGGCGACGACTACACGATCCTGGACACGCAGGGGCCGAACCTGACGTACCAGCCCGAGCGGCTGTCGATGGAGCGCGTCGAGGCGGAGGCATTTTCGCCGCTGGACCGCGTGGGACAGCTGCAGATGCGCAACCTCGATATCCTGGATTCACGCGAGAAGCTCGAAATTTACGCGCGCACCGGCGTGCTGTCCGCCGGCAGCGCCGCGGGCGGATTGCTGGAGTCGAACGAACCGGAAGAGCCGGCCGAAGGCTGAGGGGGAACGCGGATGGCCGAAGCGTTCAAGTTCCTCGAAGAAATCAAGAAGCGCAACATCGTCCGGGTCGGACTGCTTTATCTCGTCACCTGCTGGCTGATCCTGGAACCCATCCATGTGGTATTCCACATGCTGGAAGTGCCGGTGTGGGCCAACCGGCTGGTGCTGATCCTGATGGCGCTGGGTTTTCCCGCGGTACTGCTGTTCGCATGGGTCTTCGAAATCACCCCTGAAGGACTCAAACCCACCGTGGAGGTCGAGGCGCACAAGTCGATCCGGCCGCTGACGGGCCGCCGCCTGGATCGGGCCATCATGGTCGTGATGGCGCTGGCCATCGTGTACTTCGTCGCGGACAAGTTCTGGCTGTCCGGACGTGCGCCGGCTTCCGCGAGCTCGCCAGCGGCGACCCCGGCAGTCGCGGTGGCACCCGCGTCGTCCCCTGCCGCTGCAGTGGCGACCGTCGAGAAGTCGATCGCGGTTCTGCCGTTCGTCGACATGAGCGAGAAAAAGGACCAGGAGTACTTCTCCGACGGGTTGTCGGAGGAGCTGATCGACCGATTGACGCACGCGGCCGACCTGCGGGTGATTTCACGCACCTCTTCCTTTTACTTCAAGGGCAAGCAGGCAACCATCGGGGACATTGCCAAGACGCTGGGCGTCAGCCATGTCCTGGAAGGCAGCGTGCGCAAAGCCGGGGGCCAAATGCGCATCACCGCTCAGCTGATTCAGGCCTCGAGCGGATCCCACCTGTGGTCGCAGATCTATGACCGCAACACCGCCGACATCTTCAAGGTGCAGGACGAGATCGCGGGCACCGTGGCGCAGGCGCTGGAAGTGGCGCTGCGCTCCGCCGCGACGGGGCATTCGGAGGCCAGCCAGGAGGCTTACAGCCTCGTGCTGAAGGGCAACTATTTCGTCAATCGTGGGAGCGATGCCGACTTCAACAGAGCGCACGAGCTCTACCTGCAGGCCACCCGGCTCGATCCGAACTACGCCCTGGCCTGGGCCAAGGTCGCCCGGGCGACAACCAAGGATTCCAAGGGCCTTCCGAAAGCTCTGGACGCATTGCAGCGGTCGCTTCGCATCGACCCCACGCTCGCCTATGCGCACTACGAGCTGGGGCGGGAGCGCCTGTACTTTCAATCGGACTGGTCCGGCGCGAAGGCCGAGCTGGATCGCGCGATTGAGCTCGATCCGGACGATCTGAACGTGCGGGTGCAACTGGCTTATCTGACCGAAGGCATCTTCGGACAGTTCGATCGAAAGGTGAGTTATCTGCGCCAGGTCGTCGCTAACGATCCGCTGGATCCTTACTCTCTCGAGCATCTGGCCAGCTCGCTTTTCCTGGCGGGCCGTTTCGAAGAGTCTGCCGCGTCGTTTAGAAAGCTCGTGCAACTGAGTCCGGCCTTTGAGGGCGCCCACGCCGAGTATGCAGTCGACCTCGTGTACCTGCACCAACTCCGGGAGGCGCTCGCCACGATAGAAACGGAACCCGATGAGCCGAGCAGGCTGTGGGCGCTTGCGATCCTCGATTGGGAGACCGGGCGAAAAGCCGAGTCGGACGCAGCGGTGTCCCGGCTCGAGCAGAAGTACGCGTCCAGCTACCCTGGATATATGGTCGACGTACGGGCCTATCGTGGTGAGCTTGATGCCGCCTTCAAATGGCTGGACGAAGCTTACGAGCGCCAGAGGCAGGTGATATCCATCATGACGGTCAATCCATTGCTGCGCAATCTTCACAGCGATCCGAGGTTCGACGCCATGCTCGTCAAAGTCAAGCTCGACGAGTGGAAGCGCAAGGTCGTCGCCAACGCGACCTGACCGGGCACGATCGCGGCATCGAATGGCCGCGTCGCGAATCGGGCCAACAAGCTGTTAACACCCTGACTCGTATTTACCGGCGCCCGAACGGGGCCCCCACTCATCTGTTAACTCAATCGTAGTCGGCGCGTTTTGTTGAGCGATCTGTCAAACGCATTGGCCGCGCGCGGCGAACGGTCGAGCCGGCTGTTGCGTTGACGCGCGGCAGCTCGCATGCCGCGGTTTTTCGATTCGTTACAACTGAACGCGCGCAGATACGAAATTGCATACACGAACGACACAGGCTGGCACATCATGCGCACGCGCTGATAGCCGTGTGCGTGATCCGACACTTGACTGTGGAGTGACATTCATGACTCGAATCCTGATCTGCGCTGCGCTGGCCGCCGGCATCACCGGCGCGCTGTCGGGCTGCGACGATAACGGTGACAACGGCGGGATGTCGCCCCCGCTGACCAGCTACGTCGGAACGGTGAACGCCTTTGCTGCGTGGGCGAACGGCGATACCGGAAGATTTTCGGCGGCCCCGATCGGCAGCTACAACGGCAAGCGGCAGGTGATCCGCGGGACCATCGATCAGACCTCGGGCGCCAACCTTGGCCAGCTCGCGGGCGTGGAAATGTACAAGTACAGCGATGGCCATATCTACGTGCTGGATCTGACCGCGCCTTCCACGCCGACTGCGCAGCAGGTCTCCAGCGAATCATCGGCGACGATCGATGACACCTGCTCGCTGAACGGCACCGCGGTCGTGGGGGCCAACTCGGACTACCTGGGCGTGGATTTCGTGGCCGACCTGGCGGAGCCGACCAACACCCGCTATTTCTATCGTCTGCCCGGGCCTGACGGCGTCTGCAACACCGCGGACGATGTGATCCGGATGGTCACCCCCGCGACACCCTCGACCGCTGCTCCCACCACGGTGCCCGCCATGCCGACAGCGGCGGTGCACAGTGCCTCCGGAGCGATCAGCGGATTCGTCGTAAAAAACGCAGTCAACCTGGTTCTGTACGACGCGAATTTCGCCAATCCTGTCGTACTGGGGGCTTTTTCCGCGCCGATCGGAGTTGCCACCGTGTTGCCGGTGGGCACGACACAGGGCTATCCGACCGGGAGCCTGTACGTGGTCGACGGCAACATCGTTTACGTGAACTATGCCGCTCCGGGGGTTTCGGCGCCGCTGTACACCATACCCGGCTGGACACCGACCGCTGCGCACGCGATCTTCGCGGCATCGCCCACCACGATGTATTTCGCCATCAACACGCCCGCCTCCGGAGCGACGCCCGCGTCGGCCAGCATCTACTCGATGCCCGCCGACGGTTCGGCGGCCCCCAGCCTGGTCGTCACCGAACCCGGGTTCGTCGCTGAGATGCAATTCCCGGTGCAATCGTCCAACCTGATTTTCTCCACGGTCAACGGCCCGATGTGCTCGCTGTTTGCCCTGGCCCAGGGCGGCGCGACGCCGGTCACGCTCACCACGGTCGCGCAGAATTCGGGCAGCTTCACCGCCACCGCGACCAGCGTGTATTACGAGACCTGGACCACGACGACCAATTCGAGCATTCTGACTCAGACCCGCAGCGGCACGCAGTCCGGCATCGTGAGCGTCAACGGCAGCGTGATACAGCCGCTCCTGGCCAATTCGACGTTCGCTTCGGCCGGCGAGTATTTCCCCTGGCCGCTCGTCAACGGCTCCAACACGACGCAGACGCCGCTGCAGACGGTATTCCAGGTGCAGCACCTGACGCCGGTGACCGTATTCAGCGGAACGACCGGGTATACCTATACGATCGACGGCGTTGCAGGAGGGACCGTGATCGCGATCGACACGACCACCAACCAGGCGGTCGCCACGGTCGGCACCGTGCCACCGGGCACCGCGACGTTTCTGACGGCGGGGTTCCGCGCCAGCGGCCACAGCGGCTTCATCGACGCCAGCACCGTCGCCTCGACCCAGGATCCGGCCACGCGGGACCTGTACCTGATCAATTCGCACAGCGGCAACACCCTGGAGGCCGCCACCAGCAACCTTTGACCGGCAACCCGCCGGCGGCAGTCACCCCAGCTTCAACTGGTGCGGCCGCACCAGCAGGTGCCAGTCCTGGTGTTCCTCCAGGATCAGGTCGACGGCCGAGCGCACCGCGTTCTTGACGGCGTCGGACTGTGACGCGGACGGTGCGCCGCGCGCGCTCGCTTCGATGTCGACGATGGCCTGGCCCAGGGTCCGGTAAAGACGCTCGGAACTCAACTCGAGCCGGTGCGACTCGGACTGGGCCAGGGCGCCGTGCAGCGCCGCGGCCAGGGCCGGAAAGAAGATCGCGGCCAGCGTCAGCACGCCCCAGTCAGCCACCAGGTGCAGGGCCGAGGCGGCCGCCGTCAGCCCGAACAGCCACGCCGTGAGCGCGTAGATGCGGGCGGACAAAGCGCGCTGTTCGACGGCGACGTGGTGGTGGTAGCTGCGCTGGCCGGCCAGGATTTCGACGGCCCAGCGGGCATAGTCCTTCACGAAGCCCGCATCGTCCCAGGCCGCGCGCAGCGTCGAGCGCGCCAGCGGCTCGAGCCGCTCGCACAGGCGGTCCACATCGTCGGCCTCGCGCAGATGCTGGCCCGGGTCGAACACGCGGGCGAACCAGCTGGCGGCCGGATGCGCCGTCGAGAAATCCACCAGCGGTGCGACCAGGGGCGAATAACGGGCCAGCTCCGCGTGGGTGCGCGAGGCCAGCCAGCGGGCCTGCCAGCGGTTGCGATGTCCGCGCCAGTAGACGACCCCGAGCGTTCCGATCACGATCAGCTCGCACAGGCCCCATAGCCAGGCGTAGGGGTGCATGGCGTGATCGTGCTGATCCCAGCCGAGCGCGAACGGCATGGCGGCAAACAGTACCGCCAGGGCGCTGAGCAGGTAGATGGACCAGTACGCGCTTCGGTAGCGGTTGCCGTACTCGATCGCGCGCTGGTTGAACGTGCGGTGCTCGGCTTCCATCGCATCGACCAGCGGTCGCAGCAGGGCGGGAGGCGAAGGCGAGGGCGGTCGCGCGATCTGCGGCGGACGGAAACCGATCAGCAGGACGCGCTTGATGACGCTGTGAAGGGGCATCACGGATCGAGCCCCTCGCTCTACGCCTTGGCCGGCTCGCATTCGTAGAACGTGTCGAACAACGCCCCCGCCACCACGCCGAGGCTGCCGTCGCCGTAGTCGATCAGCCAGTCGCCCGCCCCGCCGTGCAGGCGCGAGATCTGATCGGGCAGCACCACGACGAAGGGCCGCTGCATCGGCAGCGCCAGCACGGGCAGCGGCAGGCTCTCGTAAGGGCCGGGCGCCCCGGCCATGCAGGGCGGCACCGGTCGATACTTCGCGTCGAAGCGCTTGCGCGAAACGGGCCAGCGCTCTTCGGACGGGCCGGTGATGATGGCGTCGCCGGCCTGCATATGAACGTCGCCTTCCTGCGTGCCGATCACGCCGTCGTGGGCGGCGAAGCTGACGCCGACGATCAGGCGGCGCTTGCGAGCCTGGACGGTATGCGGATCCTGACGGACTTGGGACGCGTGTCCGCTGCCGTGCGTGCAGCGGAAAAGGCGCGTTGCATCCGGCGCCACAGCGCAGTCCCTAACTGCCGCGGCGGTGCGCCTGCAGCGCCTCGTCGATGCGCGCCTGCCAGAACGCCACGGTCTTCAGGCCGTGCATCTCGGCCGACAACCCGGCCATCAGCGACTGGGCCTGCTGCAAGTCGGGGATGGCGGATGCGGGCTCGACGTACGACGAGGCGAGCAGGCTGCGCGCCAGCTCGACCCGCAGGCGCTGGTCCTCCTTGCCCTTGGCCATCAGCGCGCGCTGCCGCTGCAGCACCGGTGCGAGCTCGGCCTGCGCTTCGGCCTGCCGGCCCAGGCGGGCCAGGGCGAGGGCGCGCAGCGCCCGGCATTCATCGATAGGCCGGAGGTCCGAAACGTTGCGCGGGTCCGTCAGCGCCGCAGCTTCGATCGCGCGCAGGCTGTACTCCTCCGTACGCGTGAAGTCGCCGAGCGCGAGCGCCGATTGCGCTGCCATTGCATACAGCGCGCGCGCCCATTGGCCTTGATAGTAGCGGGCGAAACCGCTGTCGGGCGGGAGTTTCATCACGCGCGCGCCGAAGGTCGGCGCGTCGCGCAGCACGACCTCGTGCTCGCCGCGCATCTGGCGGTGTTTCAGCAACAGCGCGTCTCCGAGATACAGCTGCGTCATCGAGTGCCAAAAGGATCCTTCGGGCCACAGCTTTAACGCCTGCGCCGCCCAGTTGCGTGATTGCGCGATCGCCTTGTCGGCAGCCTGCGGCTCGCCCAGCGCCTCGTACAGCTCCGAAATCTCCCGCGCGTTGTCGGCCCGGCCGCCCAATGAGCCGCGGTCGGCGCGCTCGGAGAAGCCCTGGATCACGAGCGCGCGCATCCGCACGGCCTCCACCGGGCGCCCCATTTGTTCCAGCGCATCGGCATTGCCCCATCGCGAGACCCCACGGTTGTAGCGGCTGATCTCGTTGCCCGGGTCGATCTGCAGCATCGCCGTCCAGGTTTGCTGGGCCTGGGTGGTCAGCGCGAGCACGCGCTGCCACTGCAGCAGGTCGCTGGCCGCTTGCGCCATGCTGTCGTAGATCAGGGCCTTGGCGCGCAGCACGAGCAAGTGGCCGGGGCGGCCTTCCAGAACCTGATCGGCCACCAGAAGGGCCTCGGCGCCGACCTGCATGGCCTGGTCGTCCTTTGCGAGGTGAAACAGGTCCTCGACCAGCCAGCTCGAAGGCTCCAGGTATCCGGCCGCAGATGCGCTGTCCTTCACATTGAAGTCGTCCATGGAGCGATACACGCTACGCGACCTCTCGAATGATAGGGCGGCATCTTCGAACAGACCGTTGCGCATCTGGATGAAGCCGTACTGGTTCAGCACCAGGCCGTACGCCCGACGTGCGGCCGCGGACCCGGCGGTGGACTCGGCAACCGGCTTCAGGATTTGGACCGCGCGTTCGCTCTCCACCAGCGCCGGTTTGAAATCGCCTTCCAGGCCGCGCAGCAGAGCACGCGTGCCATGTCCCTGCGCAAGCCCGATGGTCGTCAGCTCGGACGTGCCGGCCCCACGGCTGAGCCGCTCCAGCGTCGTCACTGCGTCGTCCAGGATTGGGCGCGCTTCGTCCAGCTTCTCCTGGCGCCTGAGCACCGCTCCGTAGCGCAACTGGGCCAGGGCCCGATTGCGCTCGCTGTCGTCGCTGCGCAGCTCGGCCGGCAGTGCCTTGTAATAGTCGATCGAACGGCGGGCCAGCTCGGCCACGATGTCCAGGCGGCCGACCGGCTCCAATTCGAGCTGGAAATCGTCGAGCAGATAGACGACCAGCTTTTCGGCCTGGACACGCGCGCTCTCGGCCATCGCGCGCGTGTGTTGTGCGCGCGTCATGTTGATGTACCCGAACACGCTCGCCGCGACCGCAACCACCGCCAGCAGCCCGCAGCCGATAGCGATCTGGCGCGCGCGCACCAGCGCGCGGCGGGTGGCGCGCTCGCGCTCGCGCTGCGCCTGCAGCCGCTGCTCGGCCTGGTCGCGCGCCTCGCGCTCCAGCCGCAGGTCGCGCGAGCTCTTCACGACCCCGCACAGCACGTCGTGCGTGAGCTCGACGCGGCGCACGTCCAGGCGCTCCTCGATCCGCAGCAGCCTCCGGTCCACCAGCTTGGCCAGCGCGTCAGGCGCGGCGTCTGCCGAAGCGAACGCTTTCTTCAAGCGCTCCTCGGTCAGGCTCTCCCGGAAGCCGCCCTCGGTGAGCAACTGATCCTCGATCACGCGGCGCACGCCCGCGGGCTGGTCGGCCAGGGCCCGTTCGTAGAACTCGTTCAGAATGCCGGCGTGCGAGCCGGCCAGAAGATCGGTGCCGATCTCGCTGCGCCCCTGCGCGATGCGGGCGTTGTTCAGCTCCAGGCAGATCAGGCTCAAGAGCGACGGCTCCACCTCCGCGTTGGTGAGCTCGGTGCCCCCGGCCACGAAGCGCACGATGGCGGCCGCAACCTCCTCGGACACCAGGGCGCCGCCGGGCCGGGTCACCGCCTCGAGCGCCTGCGCGCCGGTCATCCGGGCCAGCCGCATCCGGTTGGCCGCAATCGACGGCATCACGCCCCGGAAGCTTTCCAGGTGCGCCAGGTAGTCCTCGCGCAGCGCGATCAGGATCCGGTAGTCGCTGCGGGCAAAGTCGAATCGCTCGGCGGCCGCATCGTCGGACTCCATCTTCGCTTCCAGCGCCTTGGGCGAGCGGTTCTCGACCAGGTCGGCCAGGTCCTCGATGAATTCGGCCGCGCGGCGGCGCCCGAAATCGTCGTTCTGGGCGAGCGTGAAGATCTCCTCGAACTGATCGAAGATCAGCAGCGGGATCAGCACCTTGCCCTGTTCGTCGCGCAGCATGTCGTCGCGGTGGTGCAGGAACTCCCACAGCGATTCGCCGGCCTGCGCCACCCCGGTCTGGGTCCACTGACCGGACGCCTGCGTGGTGCGGAAAATGGCCTGCTTGATCTGCTCCGAAGGCGCCGGCGCGCCCTCGCTGTAATCGATGCGCACGTACACCGGGCAGAACCCTTCCGGGCGCAGCCGCGGCACGATACCGGCGCGCAGGATCGAGGTCTTGCCCAGGCCCGATTGGCCGAACAGCACCGTGAGCGTCTTGCGCCGCACGCGGCGCGCCAGCTCGGCGATCTCCTCTTCACGGCCATAGAAGTAGCCGCGCGTTTCCTCGGTGAAAAACGCCAGGCCCAGCCATGGGTGCTGGGAATCGGCGGCCAGCTCGGGGCCGTCGATCAGGGCAGCAGACTGCAGGCGCTCGTTCATCCGGTGGCCACGATGTCCAGGCGGGCCCGGTCAACGCCGGTGGCTGGTGAAGTCGCGCACGCGCTGCGCGAACTCCGGGGTGACTTCTCCGCCGGCCAGCCGCGTGAAATGCAGCGACTTGAATTTTTCCGGCACTAGGGCCTGGCCGCCGTCGGTGTCGTCGATGGTGACCGGCAGGACAAAAAGGGCCTCGTCGGCCATGTTGCGGGTGCGATCGATCGCGTAGCTCCACTCGCGGCGGAAATAGGCCTCCTGGCGGCGCTGCGTGGTGGCCGAGATGACCGGGATGAAGTAGGAGCAGCGCGCGATGTTGCGCTGGATCTTGCGGTCGTAGTCGTCGCCGACCTCCAGCCGGTCCAGGTCGAACCAGACCGTGACGCCCGCTGCCTCCAGCCCCTGGCGCAGCCTTTGCACGGCCGCCAGGTCCTCGCGCGCGTAGCTGACGAACACCGCGTTGTCCGGCATCTCGCGCTCCGGCGGCGGAAAGCGCTGCGGCTGGGCCGCCAGCGCAATCACCGGGGCGAGCTTGCGGCGCCCGCTCCAGCGCCGGTGCAGTTCCGCCACGAAGCCTTCGGCGCCCGGGTAGACCCGGGTGCGGACGCTGACCTGCTGCAAGAAGGCCATCAGCCGGCCGTTGTTGACCGAGTGATCGTCGGCCAGCACCTCGCCCACATCGCGCGGATCGGACAGCCGCCGCCGCTTGGCCATCCGCAGGAACAGGCGCGCCAGCCAGTTGCTGAAGTTGCTGCCGATGAACAGCAGGTGGTTGTGCTCGAGTTCGTGAAAGAGCTTCTCCGGCGCCAGGTGCTCGCTTTGCAGCGCGCAGATGAATTCGAGCAGGTCCTCGTCGGATATCACGTAGGTGGGCGAGGCCGACAGCCTTCCGAGCAGGTGATAGATCACCGGGCGCTGCAGGCGCTCCCGCTCCGCGGGCAGGTCCGCGACCCGATTGGGCGCATAGGCGACCACTTCCGTCGAGCTCTGCCCGCCGAAGCGCTCGCTGTTGACGGCCTGCTCCAGCAGCGAGTCGAATGTGGTCGTGACGAACAGGTCGAAGTCCGTGATCTGGGCCAGCTGCCGCAGCGCCAGCGGCGGCTCGAAGTGCGTCTCGCGCAACAGGGTTCGCAGCCGGGTGTAGGCCTCTTCGCGGCGGCCGCGCGAGGTCAGAAACCAGCACACGACGTCGTTCAACGTGTAGGGGTGCGGCAGCAAAGCGGTGTCGACCGCGAGCTTGACCGCCAGTTTCTCGGCGATCCATTCGTACAGCAGCCGTGGGCCGGTGTCGGTGGCGACCTTGAGCAGCTCCGGACCCAGGATCGGGATAACGCGCCGCTCTTCGATGAAGTTGAGCAGATCGTCCCAGCCGTCGTCGTCCAGCGTCGTCGCCGAGGCATGCAGCGGCACGACGTTGGTCACGACGGATCCCGGTCGGCGGGCTGATGGAACCGGAACAAGATAGATACCCCTTCCCGCGGCATATATATCACGGTAGGGCCGGTCGGGCCAACCGTTTTCGCGGCGCCGCTGCTGAGGTAGGGAACCTGCTACTCGACCTCGTGGCCCAGCAACAGATACTCGAGCAGCGCCTTCTGCACGTGCAGGCGGTTTTCGGCCTCGTCCCATACGGCGCTTTGCGGCCCGTCCAGCACTTCGGCCGAGACCTCCTCGCCCCGGTGCGCGGGCAGGCAGTGCATGAACAGCGCGTTCGGGCTGGCAGCTGCCATCACACCGGAGTCGACGATCCAGTGAGCGAACGCCTTGCGGCGCGCGTCGCTTTCGGCCTCGTAACCCATGCTGGTCCACACATCGGTCGTCACCAGGTCGGCGCCGGCAGCCGCCTCGCGCGGATCCTGGCACAGCTTAAGGTGCGGGCCGCGCGAGATGCGGGCGGCGTCGGGCCCGTAACCGGGCGGGGCGGCGAAGTTCAGCGTGAAGCCGAGCTGCTCGGCGGCCTGCAGCCAGGTGTAGGCCACGTTGTTGGCGTCGCCGATCCAGGCCACGGTGCGGCCACCGATCGGTCCGCGCAGCTCCAGGAAGGTGTAGACGTCGGCCAGGATCTGACACGGGTGGAACTCGTTGGTCAGCCCGTTGATCACCGGCACGCGCGAGTTGTCCGCGAAGCGCTCGATCTTGGACTGCTCGAACGTGCGGATCATCACGATGTCGACCATGCGGGAGATCACGCGGGCGGTGTCCTCGATCGGCTCGGCCCGTCCCAGCTGCGAATCGCCCGTGGTCAGATGGATCACCGAGCCGCCCATCTGGTACATGCCCGCTTCGAACGACACCCGCGTGCGGGTGGAGGCCTTCTCGAACACCATCGCCAGCGTGCGGTCGGTCAGCGGGCGGTACGGCTCGTAGCGCTTGAACCGGTCCTTGATGACCTTGGTGCGGGCGAAGACGTGCTCGAGCTCGTCGCCGGTGAAGTCGGAGAAGCGCAGGAAGTGGCGGACGCTGGAGGTGGTCATCACACTACGCCGGCGCCGCCACCACTTCGGCCACCAGCTCCCCGGTGGTCGCCAGAGCCGATGATCCGTCCTGCTCCAGGACGAACACCGCCTGGCCGTTCGAGTAGACGATGGTGCCGTCGGCACCGATGTCGAACGAGGCGACGTTGGTCGCGAGCACGGTCTCGGTGCCCTGCTGGCCGCGGCGAACCAGCACCCAGGACTGGGGCACCAGCGACCGTACACCTTGCACGGTTTCCGCGCTGCGCAGAGCCTTTTCGGCGTCAATGCGCCGGCCTTGCAGCAGGATCTGCTTGATGTCGGCCTGCGTCGCGGGTCCGGACGCGCTGGTGAGCGGCTTGCGGCTGTACATCAGCGAGAAGAAGTTCAGGTAGTGAAAAATCGCGCGCAGCAACCGGAACGGAAACAGCAGCGCGTCGATGATCAGACTTCCAGTCGTGTAGCGCGGCGCTTCGTACGGCCGGCGTATGAACAGCAGATTGCCGGCGGGGTCGACGCGCGGCCGCAGGAAGTCGTAGCGCGGATCGTCCAGAATGGGGGCAACGCTGCCCGACGTCATGTCCAGCTTCAGGATGCAGGTGTGACCGCGGGCGACGATGCCGCCGCTTTCATGGCGCGCCAGCCCGGCGGACTGGAACAGCAGGCGATCGGGTGCTGCGGGGATCCAGGCCGGCGCGCTGTCCACCGTGTCGCCGCCGGTCGCGTCCTGGTAGCCGCTGCCGTCGGCCTTCAGGAGCGCGATGTTCGCGCTGCCGTCGGACTGCTGTGACGAGGCCGCCAGGCGCGCGCCATCGGCCGATTGCGCCAGATCGCTCAGGTGCAGGTGCTGGCGCGACAGCAGGCGCAGCTCCTTGCCGCTGGCTGCCTCGCGCCGGAACAGGCCGCCGATGCTGCTGTCCTTGAGGAAGTACAGCAGATCGCCGTTGGTCTCGTAGATCGCCGAGGTTGCGACGATCGGTTGCTCCGGCGGTTCGAAGTCCCGAAAGCCGCCCCCGGCGGAGACTTTAAAGCTCGTGCCCCGCTTCCATGCGTTGCGCTCGCGGGAGCGCTCGCGCCGGTCCGTCGCTTCCTGGACATAGTCGCTGTGGAGCTGCTGGACATCGCCGCCGCGCTCGCGGAAGAAGATGCTGCCGTTCGAAAGAAACGCGAAGCCGCGCGGGCTGCGCGCGACCGAACGGGCCGCCGGCCCCGGCGCGGGCGCCGCCAGCGCTCGATAGAGGAAGAGCGCGGCAACCGCTACGGCCAGCAGTCCGATCAGCAGATGCACCGAGCCCTCCAAAAGTCATGTCAGCATCAAGCGGCGATACGGGCCTGCTGCGTGCCGGTGAGCGCCGTGAGGCGGTTGCGCTCGGCCGCGGTCAGCACCCGGATGCTGGGGAAGTAGCCCTGGTAGACGACCCCGTGCAGCTCGACCTTGCTCTGAACGCGCAGGTAGCGGATCAGGAACTCGACGATGTTCTCAGTGACCAGCTGGCCCGGCACCAGCACCGGAATGCCCGGCGGATACGGCACGATCTGGTCGGCGCAGATGCGGCCGACCAGCGCCTCGTTGGACTGGTCGTTGTCGTCCAGCAGCGGCACCAGCTCCCCGCCGCAGTAGTAGGCGTCGCGCGGCAGGTACACCAGCTCGGTGAACGGCGGCAGGTCCGGCGTGCGGTACAGGCGCCGCGGGGTGCGCTTTTCGCGCGCGATGCGCATCAGCGCATCGTACAGGCGCGAGCACTTCGAGCGCGTGGTGCCGATCGTCAGCAGCAGCGTGATCGTGTTGACGGTGGATTTTTCCACCGTGATGTTGAAGCGCGTGAACAGCTCCTGCTGCAGCTCATCGACCGTCATCCCGCACGAAGAGATGTCCACCGTGATCTTGGTCGGATCGAGCCGGATGTTGTCGTTGCGCACTTCCTCCGGCAGCAGGTCCTCCAGCTCGAGCACGCGGAACACGCCCGTCGAATTGATCTGCTGGCGCAGCTCCGCGGCCAGCATCAGCGTGCGCTCAAGCAGCTTGTAGCCCTCCATCACGGCCTGCTTGCGGCCCACGTCCAGGCTCGCGATCAGGCTGTACATCGGGCTGGTGGAGGTGTGCATGTTGAAGTTCTCGCGGAAGATGTGCTCGCGAAAACCCGGATCGTTCACGTGGATCAGGGCCGCCTGCGAAAACGCCGACAGCGTCTTGTGCATCGACTGCGTCACGTAATCGGCGCCGGCCTCCAGCGCGGTGGGCCGCAGGTCCGGATGAAAGCGCGCGTGGCCGTACCAGGCCTCGTCGATCAGCACCTTGATGCCGCGGGCGTGCGCCGCATCGATCACCGGTTTGAGGTCGTAGCGCAGGCCGTCGTAGGTGCAGGATGTGAGCACCAGCAACTGGGCGTCCGGGTGCTCGTCGATCGCGCGCAGGATGGTGGCGCGCGGCACCGGGCCGAACACCCCGTACTGGCGGTTCACGCTGGAGTCCAGGTACACCGGTTGCGCGCCGGACAGCACCACGCCGTGATGCACCGATTTGTGGCAGTTGCGGTCCAGCAGCAGCTTTTCGCCCGGCGCGATCAGCGTCTGCAGGATCACCTTGTTCGAGGTCGAGGTGCCGTTGGTGGCGAAGAACGTCTTGCGGGCCCCGAACGCCTTGGCCGCCATCTGCTGGGCCTCGGCGATGACGCCGGTGGGCTCCATCAGCGAGTCCAGGGCCTTGGCCGACACCGACAGGTCGGCGTCGAACACGTGCTCGCCCATGAATTCGTAGAAATCGTTCACCCACGGGCTGCCGCGCAGCGAATCGCCGCTGGAATGGCCGGGGGTATGCCAGGCATCTTTCGCAGCCAGCACGTAGGCGCACAGCGCGTCGTAAAACGGCGTGCGGGCGCGTTCGGCGATCTGCGCGTTCAGGATCCGGTACATGCCGCGATAGTCGCGCTCCTCGCGGTAGAAATAGCCGTCCACGGCCTCGGCGAACAGCGTGTCGACGACCTCGTCCTCGCGCTCCTTCTCGATCAGGATGTACAGGTCCAGCTCGGGCCGCAACGCCGTGATCTTCTGCACCAGCTTCAGTGCGCTCACCTGCAGACTGCGCGAGGGCTCGCGCCCATGCGATGTCTTGCCGTTGCGCCCGCCGTTGCGCTGCACACGGCGCGGTCCCTCTTCCACCGCGTACAGCTTGTCGTCCACGATGACGACCTGGATGTTGCCGTCGCGCTCGATCAGCGCCAGGGCCTCCTTGGCGGTCAGGGCCCCGGTGAACGAGATGCCGAACGGGTTGTCCAGCGATCGGGCCGCGGCATTCAGGCCCTTTAACAGGTCCTTCAGGATCAGCGGCTCGTCGTTGATCACGAGAACCTTGGACGCGGGCTTGGCCATGGCGGGGCGGGCAGTCATGCTGCCCGGAAGGCTAAAGCAGTCGGTCGCGGTTTTATGCGCGAATTGATGCCTAAACGCAAGCGATACACTCCGGTTGACCGGGACCGGCGCAGCCGGACGGACGAGGGTAGGGGGTGTCCAACGGCCGGGGGAAAACGGGCCGAGGTGAGAGCGCCTTGCGGGCGGGCAGCCGGCTCTAGGGGCCGGCTAGGGCATCGCTTTGATGGCGGCGGCCAGGCGGCTCTTGTTGCGCGCCGCCAGGTTCTTGTGGACGACTTTCTTGTCGGCGATCGAATCGATCACGCTGGTGGAAGCGCGAAGCTCGGCGGCCGCCGCGGTCTTGTCGCCGCCGGCGATCGCCTTGCGCACCTTCTTGATGGCCGTGCGCAGCCGCGAGCGCAAGGCGACGTTGTGGTGGTTCTGCTCCCGTGACTGATGGGATCTCTTACGGGCCTGTCTGCTATTCGCCATGTCGCTGTCCGCTGTCTACTGCGCTGTTTTCTAAGCTGGGGAGCTCTAAACTCTACCACACTGCGCTCCCTATCGAACGACCGCGCCGACCGTTCTGCCCACTTGAGGCGCTCCCCGCTGAACCTGCTGCGTGCCACCGTCGCTGTCAGTGGATTGACCCTGCTGTCGCGCCTGACCGGCCTGGCGCGCGAGGTGCTGATCGCGCGCTTTTTCGGGGCCGGCGCCGACATGGACGCCTTTTCGGTCGCCTTCCGCCTGCCCAACCTGCTCAGGCGCCTGTTCGCCGAAGGGGCTTTTTCGCAGGCGTTCGTTCCGATCTTCGCCCACACCCAGGCCGCGGAGGGCTCGCCGCGTGCGCGCGAGCTGCTGTCACACGTGGCCTCGGCGCTGTTCTGGGCCGTGCTGGGCGTTTCGGTGCTCGGAGTGATCGCGGCCCCGGCACTGGTGGTGCTGATCGCCAGCGGCTTCCTGAAGAGCCCTGCGGTGTTCGACCTGGCGACTTTGCTGACACGCTGGATGTTCCCGTACATCCTGTGCATGTCGCTGGTCGCGTGCGCGGCTGGCGCTCTGAACACCTTCGGCCGCTTCGCGGTGCCGGCCGTCACGCCGGTGCTGCTGAACGTGTCGATGATCGTTATCACGGTGCTGGCCGCGCCGCACGTGAACCCTCCGATCCTGGCGCTGGCCCTCGGCGTGATGGCGGGCGGCCTGCTGCAGCTGGCCATCCAGGTGCCGGCGCTGGCGCGCATCGGCATGCTGCCGCGACTGACGGGACCGCGCGCGTCGCTGGTCGATCCCCAGGTGCGGCGCGTGCTGCGGCAGATGGGACCGGCCGTGTTCGCGGTGTCGGTCGCGCAGGTCAGCCTCATCATCAATACGTCGATCGCCTCGCACCTGGGTGCGGGCAGCAACGCGTGGCTGTACTTCGCGGACCGGCTGATGGAGTTTCCGACCGCGCTGCTGGGCGTTGCGCTCGGCACGGTGCTGCTGCCCAGCCTGTCGCGCGCCCACGCCGACCGCCGGCCCGACCAGTACAGCCGGCTGCTCGATTGGGGCCTGCGGATGACGTGCCTGCTCGCGCTGCCGGCGATGCTGGCGCTGGCGTTGCTGGCCGACGGCATGATCGCGGCACTGTTTGCCGGCGGCCGCTTCGGCGCACACGACGTCGCCCAGACCGCGACCGCGCTGATCGGCTACGCGGTCGGCCTGATCGGGCTGATCGCGATCAAGATCCTGGCACCCGGCTTCTACGCGCGCCAGGATATCCGCACGCCGGTCAAGATCGCGGTGGTCGCGCTGATCGCGACCCAGCTCGCCAACCTGGCTCTGGTGCCCTGGTTCCGACACGCGGGCCTGGCGGCGTCGGTGAGCCTGGGCGCCTGCGTGAATGCGGCAATGCTGCTGATCGGGCTTCGGCGCCGCGACATTTATCGGCCCCTGCCCGGGTGGGGCGCATTTTTCGTCAAGCTGCTGCTTGCGCTGTGTGCGCTGGCGGTGCTACTTTGGCTGATACGTGCCTACCTGCCCACGCCCGTTGCAGCCTCCTCGTTGGCCCAACGGCTGGTCTGGATCTCGATCGTAATCGGTGCGGGTGGCGCGCTGTATCTTTCGATGCTCTTGCTGCTGGGCTTCAGACTGCGCGACTTCCTACTTCGCTCCGGATGAGTTCGCTCGAGGCACAGTTCGACCCCATCACGCTGCACAACCCGGATTCGGCGTTGCTGGAAAGCGTCGCCGCGCTGGCCCAGCTGGTCGATCACGACAGCCGCCCCGACGAGGTGGTGCGCACGGTTCGTGCCTGGGGACAGCGTCTGTGCGGGCGCATCGCGCCCGACGCATCGGTGCTGAACCGCCTGCGGATGCTGAATTTCTTCTTCTTTCAGGAGCTCGGATTTCACGGCGAGCACAGCGGGGGCGATTGGGCCGATGCCGGCTGCCTGCACAAGGTGATCGAGCGCCGGGCCGGCATCGCGGTGTCGCTGTCGATCCTTTACATGGAGATCGGACGGGCCATCGGGCTGAAGCTCACCGCGGTCGAGTTCCCCGGCGGCGTGCTGGTCAAGCTCGTGTGCACCGGGCGCGTGCTGGTGATCGACGTGTCCGATCGGGGCGCGACCCTGTCGTTGCAGCAGTTGCAGTCCAGGCTGGCGGCCGCCTGCAGCGACGCCGACGAGGACGAGACGGTGGGCGAGCTGCGGCGCTGCCTGCGCGGCGTGCCGGAAGGCGATATCCCGGTCCGGATCCTGCGCGCGCTGAGGGAGCGGCATCAGGCGGCGGGGCGCTGGACCGAAGCGCTGCAGGTGCAGTCGCAGCTGGTGCGCCTGCTGCCCGGCGACCGCCGGGAGCTGCTGGAGCGTGCCGGTCTTTACGAACGGCTCGATTGCGCCCGCGCGGCAGCGCTGGACCTGCAGGCGTGCCTGCACCTGGATCCGGGCGCGCCGGACGGCGGCGCGATCCGGCAGCGCTGGGCTCGGCTGCACCGGGTGGCGAGCCGGCTAAACTGAGAAGTTTGGTTGAAGGGACCCTAACGGCCCCTTTTCCGGCCTTTGGCCGGAAAAGGCTTGGAGGAAGGGAACGAGGGGGCTGGGCCGGCCCCCTCGTGCTCCCCCAGCCAATGCAAAGGAAGGGCCAGGGAGAGCAGCCATCGCGGCGCTCCCTACAACTGGCGCAGCATCTCCTCGGCGCTGCTGACTTCGAACTTGCCCGGCGCCTCGATGTTCAGTTTCTTGACGACGCCGTCGGAGACCAGCATCGAGAAGCGCTGGCAGCGCAGGCCCAGGCCCCCGGCGCGCAGGTCGAACTCCAGTCCGAGCCGGGACGTGTATTCGCCCGAGCCGTCCGCCATCATCCGGATCTTTTCGCCGGTTTTCTGATCGCGGCCCCATGCTCCCATCACGAAGGCGTCGTTGACCGAGAAGCACCAGATTTCGTCGACCCCCTTGCGCTTGAACTCTTCGTAGTGACGCAGGAAGCCGGGCACGTGCTGCGACGAGCAGGTCGGCGTGAACGCGCCGGGCACTCCGAACACGACGATGGTCTTGCCCTTGACCAGCTTGTCGACATCGAACCGATTCGGGCCGATCGAACAGCCGGCCGTCTCAACTTCGATGTATTCCTGAAGCTGGCCACTGGGGAGGCGGTCCCCGGTCTTGATGGTCATCGCTGGCGCTCCTGTTGCGAGTTGGCACGGGCAGTTTAGTCCGGTGAGGGCCGCAAATCCGTTGCCCCTGCGGGTTCTTTCGACCGGACCGTCTCAATCGCCGATGGCGATGCCTTCCCTTCGAGGATCGGCGCCGCCGGTCCAGCGGATGCCGGGCGCAAACGAACCGGGCGCATCGCGCGCGGCAACGATCGCCTGCAGCCCGCTCGTCATCGGCACCTGGACCACCGAGTGCCCGCGGGTCTGCAGCGCCTGCACCAGCGCCGCATCGAAGCGGCCAGCCTCGAGCTCGGTGGGGCCGTTGCGGCTGCCGAAATCCGGCAAAGCGATGGCCTGCTGGACGTCCAGCTGCCAGTCGAGCAGACCCACCAGCGTTTTGACCACGAACGAAATGATCCAGGTGCCGCCGGGCGAGCCCACGCTCGCCACCAGGCGGCCGCTGGCACGGTCGAACACCAGCGTGGGCGCCATGGACGACAGCGGACGCTTGCCGGCCTGCACGCGGTTGGCGACCGGCGCCCCGCCGGCGGCGGGGCGGCCGTCGGGGCCGGCAGCGCGGGGCAGGAACGAGAAATCCGTCAGCTGGTTGTTCAGCAGGAACCCGCGAACGAATATCCGCGATCCGAACCCGGCCTCGATCGAGGTGGTCATTGCGGTCGCGTTGCCCCATTGATCGACGACGCACAGGTGCGAGGTCGACATCCGGGGCGCGGAGCGGTCCGGGGCGAAGCGCGCGCCCGGCGGCGCCTCCAGCCCCGGGCGGGCCAGGCCCATGCTGCGATCGCCGATCAGCCGCGCGCGGCCAGCCAGGTAGGCGGGAGCCAGCAATGCGCCCGCATCGATGTGCACGAAATCCGGATCGGCCAGATATGTATCGCGGTCGGCGAACGCCAGCCGTTCGGCTTCGCTGATCAGATGAATGGCCTGGGCCGGCGGCTGCAGGCCTGAGTCCGACCGCACGGGCCGCAGCGATCCCACGTCGAAATGGTCCAGGATCCCCAGGATCTGACCGATCGCGATGCCGCCCGACGATGGAGGCGGCATTCCGCACACGTTGAATTTCCGGTAGGCGGCGCACACCGGTTCGCGCTCGCGCGCCTCGTAGCCGGCCAGGTCGGCTTCGGTGATGCGGCCGGCGTGGTGCGGCTCCGAGCGCGCCGCGCGCACCAGATCGGCCGCGATCGGTCCGCGGTAAAAAGCGTCGGCCCCGCCGGCGGCCAGGGCCCGCAGCGTGTCGGCCAGCTCGGGATTCTTCAGCAGGGTGCCGACGGCGAGCGCGTGTTCCTGCGCGTCGTAGAAATACGCGCGCGCCGCCGCATTCGCTTTCAGGCTGGTGTCGCGTTCCAGCAGTGCGTGCAGCCGGGGGGAGACTGGAAAGCCGCGCTGTGCCAGCTCGATGGCCGGATCGAACAGGGCCGCCCACTTCAGGCGGCCGTGCGCCCGGTGCACGCGCTCGAGCATCCTGAGCACGCCGGGCACGCCCACCGACAGTCCGCTGGCGACGGCTTCACGAAACGGCAGCGGCCGACCGTCGGCGCCGATGAACTGGTCATCGCTGGCGGCCATCGGGGCCGTCTCGCGGCCGTCATAGGCCTGCAGCCGTTGCCCATCCCAGTGCATCAGGAAGGCGCCGCCGCCGATACCGGAGCTTTGCGGCTCCACCAGCGTCAGCAGCAGCTGCATCGCGATGGCGGCGTCGATCGCGGAGCCGCCCTCGCGCAGCACTTGCAGGCCGGCGCGGGCGGCCCAGGGGTTGGCCGCGGCCACCATCTGCTGGCGGGCCGTTGCGACCGACGCGAGGGGCTGCAGCCCGGATCCGCCTTCGGGCTCCTGCTGCGCGGCCGCTGGCGCTGCGGCCAGGCACAGCAGCGCCGCCAGGCGCAGGCCCCGGCGGATCGCCGCGCCAGCGTCAGCGCGGCTGCAGGCGAAGGGCGCCATCCAGGCGGATCGTGGTGCCGTTCAGCATCACGTTCTGCAGCACGCTGCGCACCATCTGAGCGAACTCCGATGGGCGGCCCAGCCGGGCCGGAAACGGCGCCTGTCCGGCCAGGTTGTGCTGCGCCTCGGGCGAGAGCGCGGCCAGCATCGGGGTTTCGAAACTGCCGGGAGCGATCGTCACGCACCGGATGGCGTGGCGCGCCAGGTCGCGCGCGATCGGCAACGTCATCGCCACCACGCCGCCCTTGGAGGCCGCATATGCGGCCTGCCCGATCTGGCCTTCGAAGGCGGCGATCGAGGCCGTGTTCACGATGACGCCGCGTTCTCCGTCGGGCAGCGGCGTGGTGTGCGCCATCGCCTGCGCGCACAGCCGCACCATGTTGAAGGTTCCGATCAGATTCACCCGGATGGCCCGCTCGAACGTCTCCAGCAGGTGCGGATGGTCGCGCCCGACCACGCGCTCGGCGGCCAGCACACCGGCGCAGTTGACCAGTCCGCGCAGAGATCCCTCGGCCTGCGCGGCCTGCACCGCGGCGTGCGCGTCCAGCTCGGAGGTGACGTCGCAGCGCACGTAACTGGCCGCCGTTCCGCAATCATCGATCAGGGCGCGCGCGGCCTCCTCGTTCAGGTCGGCCACGATCACGCGCGCGCCTTCCTCGACCAGCATCCGCACCGTCGCGGCGCCCAGCCCCGAGGCGCCGCCCGAGACGATGAAGAGGTTGTCGCGGATATGCACGAAGTTAGGTCCAAAAGAGAACGGGGGAATGACTAACGGCCGTGGGCAGCAATGATTGGGACAATGAGCAGCGCCACGATGTTGATGATCTTGATCAGCGGATTGACCGCAGGACCGGCCGTGTCCTTGTACGGGTCGCCGACCGTGTCGCCGGTCACGGCCGCCTTGTGCGCGTCGGACCCTTTGCCGCCGTAATTGCCTTCCTCGATGTACTTCTTGGCGTTGTCCCAGGCGCCGCCTCCGGTCGTCATCGATATCGCGACGAACAGTCCTGTCACGATCGTTCCCATCAGTACGCCGCCGAGCGCCTCCGGTCCGAGCAGCAGGCCGACCAGCACGGGCACCAGCACCGGCAGGATCGACGGAATCATCATCTCCTTGATCGCGGCCGCGGTCAGCATGTCGACCGCTCGCGAATAGTCCGGCTTGGCGGTGCGCTCCATGATCCCCTTGATCTCGCGGAACTGGCGCCGCACCTCCTCGACCACGGCTCCGGCCGAGCGGCCCACCGCCTCCATCGCCATCGACGCGAACAGGTACGGAATCAGCCCCCCGATGAAGAGGCCAATGATCACCAGGTGGTTGGACAGCTCGAAGGTCAAATGGTGTCCGGCTTCCTCCAGCGCGTTGCGGTAATCGGCGAACAGCACCAGCGCCGCCAGGCCGGCCGAGCCGATCGCATAGCCCTTGGTGACGGCCTTGGTCGTGTTGCCGACCGCGTCGAGCGGGTCGGTGATGTTGCGCACCGCCTTGGGCAGCTCGGCCATCTCGGCGATTCCGCCCGCGTTGTCGGTGATCGGACCGTAGGCGTCCAGCGCGACGATGATGCCGGTCATCGACAGCATCGAGGTGGCCGCAACGGCGATGCCGTACAGTCCGGCCAGGCTGAACGAGGCGTAAATGGCCACGCAGATCGCCAGCAGCGGCCAGGCGCAGGCCTTCATCGAGACGGCCAGCCCGGCGATGATGTTGGTCGCATGCCCGGTCGTCGAGGCCTTGGCAATGTGACGCACCGGCGAGAAGTCCGTTCCGGTGTAGTACTCGGTGATGTACACGAGCGCGGCCGTCAGCACGATCCCGACCACTGCCGCCAGGAACAGGCTCCCCACCGACAGGCCGGCGCTGGCGGCGGCCTCGCCCAGGATCCAGCGGGTCACGAACCAGAACAGCACCAGCGCGATCACGGCGGCCACGATCAGCCCGCGATACAGCGCGTTCATGATCTTGCCGCCCTCGCGGGCCTTGACGAAATAGCAGCCGACGATCGACCCGATGATCGAAACGCCCGAGATCGCCAGCGGATAGATGACGCCGGCGTTGGTGCCCGGAAAGGCCGAGGCGCCGATCAGCATCGTGGCCACCACGGTGACCACGAAGGTCTCGAACAGATCCGCCGCCATGCCCGCACAATCGCCCACGTTGTCGCCTACGTTGTCGGCGATCACGGCCGGATTGCGCGGGTCATCCTCCGGAATGCCGGCCTCGACCTTGCCGACCAGGTCGGCGCCGACGTCGGCGCCCTTGGTGAAGATTCCGCCGCCGAGGCGCGCGAAGATCGATATCAGCGAGGCGCCGAAAGCCAATCCGACCATCGGGTGCACCAGGGTCTTCAGGTCCCATCCGGGGTGGGTCGCCAGCAGCAAGGCGTAAAAGCCCGCCACGCCCAGCAGGCCCAGGCCGACCACCAGCAGCCCCGTGATGGCTCCGCCGCGGAAGGCCACGTTCAGCGCCGGATTCAGGCCCAGCGTTGCGGCCTGCGCCGTGCGCACGTTGGCCCGCACCGAAACGTTCATGCCGATGAACCCGGCCGCGCCGGACAGCACCGCGCCCAGCACGAAGCCGGCGGACGTCACCAGTCCGTTGTCGGGCAGCGCGACCGCGATCAGCACGGCCAGCACCACGCCGACGGCCGCGATGGTGCGGTACTGCCGGCTCAGGTAGGCCTGCGCGCCCTGCTGGATGGCGGCGGCGATCTCCTGCATCCGGGGGTTGCCCGGGTCCTGCTTCAGGATCCAAGAAATCGATACCGCGCCGAACACGACGGCAGCAATGCCGCACAGCAGCGCAAGGGTCAACCCCGACATTGGATTCTCCTTATTGGGTTTGGATTCGTCTTCCGCGTCTCACTGCTCGAGCGCATTGCACACGCGCTGGCGCACCTCTTCGACCGTGCCGATTCCATCGACCTTGCGGTACACGGGCGCGCCGGGCTGGCCGCTGGCGGCCCAGTTGCGGAAGTAGTCGACCACCGCGCGCGTCTGGGAGTGATAAACCTGCAGCCGGTTGCGAACCACGTCCTCGCGATCATCCTCGCGCTGGATCAGCGGCTCGCCCGTGATGTCGTCGCGGCCGGCGACCCGCGGCGGATTGAATTGCACATGGTAGGTGCGGCCGCTGGCCAGGTGCAGCCGCCGTCCGCTCATGCGCTCGACGATGTCGGCATCCGGGACCTCGATTTCGAGCAGCACGTCCACCCCGAGGCCAGCCGACCGCATCGCTTCGGCCTGCGCGATCGTGCGCGGAAAGCCGTCCAGCAGGAAGCCTTGCGCGCAATCGGGCTGCTGCAAGCGCTCGATCACCAGCCCGACGATGATGTCGTCGGACACCAGTTCGCCGGCGTCCATCGCCCGCTTGGCCGCCAGCCCCAGCGGCGTGCCGGCCTTAACGGCCGCGCGCAGCATGTCACCAGTGGAAATCTGCGGAATCGAGTAGCAGGCGCAGATGGAGCCCGCCTGAGTTCCCTTGCCGGCGCCGGGCGGGCCGAGCAGTATGACGCGCATGTTCGCGACTCTCCCCCTTGGCGCTTTTCGATTTTGCCTGGAAGTTTACCCGGAACACGGCATGGTTACGGCGCTGCTGCAGCGCTCAGCATCGCGCGGACCCGTTCCAGGTCCTGGGGCGTGTCGACGCCCGGCGGCAGCGCCGAATCGAAACGCATTACGGCGACGCGCGATCCGTGCCACAGGGCGCGCAGTTGTTCGAGCTTCTCGGCGAGTTCGATCGGAGCCGGGCTCAATTGCCGGAAGCGCTGCAGAAAGGCGGCGCGATACGCGTACAGGCCCACATGACGCAGCGCCTGCAGGCCGGCCTCCTTCGCCAAGGCTTCGGAGCCCATGGCCTCCTTCGCCAAGGCCTTGGAGGCCAGGGCCCCTTTCGCCAGGACGGCGCTGAGACCGCCTTCGAACGCTGAGGCGAACTCGTCGCGCGACCACGGGATCGGAGCCCGGGAAAACATCAGTGCCAGGCCCGAGGCGTCGGTGACGACCTTGACCACGTTCGGATCGAACAGCTCCTGCAGCCGCCGCACAGGATGTGCCGCGGTGGCGATGTCGCACTCGTTGCGCGCCTGTAGCAGCTCGGCCACGGCCCGGATCGCCTCCGGCGGGATCAGCGGTTCATCGCCCTGAACATTGACCACCAGCTCGTCCGGCGCCAGCCCGAGCCGCTCGGTCGCCTCCGAAAGCCGGTCGGTGCCCGAGGCGTGCTCGACGGCGGTCAGGATCGACTCGACCCCATGCTGGCGGCAAGCGGTGAGCACGCGCGCATCGTCGGCGCAGACCACCACGCGACGCGCTCCGCTGGCGGCGGCCTGGCGCGCGACCCGCACCACCATCGGCAAGCCGGCCAGATCGGCCAGCGGTTTTCCGGGCAGGCGGCTGGACGCCAGCCGCGCCGGGATCAGCGCGATGAAATCCGGCACGTCAAATTGGCGGTCAGCGCGCGGCCCGCTCGTCGTCGTCCAGACGGCGCGCTTCGCTTTCCAGCATCACCGGAATGCCGTCCCGGATCGGGTAGGCCAGGCCGGCGGCGCGCGAGATCAGCTCCTGCCGGTGGCGGTCGTATTCGAGTGGTCCCTTGGTGACCGGGCACACCAGGATGTCAAGCAGGCGCGGATCCACGTCGTGACCTTGTACCCTGCAATCGCGTTTCGATCATATCCGGCAGACGACGGTCCACGCTGGCGTGCAGCGGAACGACCCACAGCCGCTCGTCGTGCGCCAGCTTGTGGTCGGCCCGGCATTTTACGGCGTCTTTCTCGGTGATCAGGATACGGTCGACTCCGTTGCGGGGAAACGGGCTGTGGCGGAACGCGTAGTGATCGGACAGCGCCAGGGTCTTGAACCGCAGCCCCTTGTCGCGCAGCATCTGGAAGAATGTCTCCGGCGTTCCGATCCCGCACGCGGCCAGCAGGCGCAACCCATCGCGCTCCTGCTGCTGGCCCAGATCGTCCAGCGAGGCGCGCCGCTCGGGGTGAGCCAGGCAGTAGGCATCGCTGATCTGGGTGCGCAGCTGGAAAAATGGCGAGTAGATGCGCACCGGCTGCACCTCGCCGTTGAACACGACCGCGTCGACGTCGCGCAGCCGGCGCGGAGGGTCCCTCAAGGGTCCGGCCGGCAGCAGCCAGCCGTTGCCCAGCCCGCGGTCGTGGATCACCGCGATCTCGATGTCGCGCATCAGGCGCCGGTGCTGCAGGCCATCGTCGGCGATCAGCACGTTGCACGACGGGTGCATGCTCCTGAGCAGGCGGCCCGCGGCGACCCGGTCGCGGCCGATCGCGACCGGAACGCCGGTTGCGATCGCGATCAGCAGCGGCTCGTCGCCGCATTCGGCCGCACTGCAGGTCACGGTCACCATGCGGGCCTGCCGGGCCGTGCCGCCGTAGCCGCGCGTGATCACGCCGGGTCGCCAGCCGCGCTGCTTGAGCAGCGCGACCAGCTCGATCACCAGGGGCGTCTTGCCGGTGCCGCCCGTGTACAGGTTACCGATCACGACCACCGGTATGCCGACGCGCTTGCGCCGCCGCAGGCCGAGGCGGTACACGCCCGAGGCGAGCGCGCGCCCCATGGCGTACAGCAGGCTGACGGGCCACAGCAGGCGCGCCAGCACGCCTCGCTTCTGCCACATCCTGCGCACCAAGGCGTGAAAGACTCGCACGGGGTCGGCGGCCGCGCCTCAACGGCGCTGATTTCTGCGCTGGGTCGCAAAGCTCAAATGAGTCAATCCGGCCAGTCGCGCCGCTTCCATCACGGTGATCACCGCCTGATGCGGCGCCTGGGCATCGGCGTTGATCACGATCAGCGGAGCCGCGGCGCCCTGTGCGGCGGCGCGCAGCAACTCGGCCAGCGAGTCGGGGTCGGTGGCCGCCACCAGCGCCTTGTCGATCGCGAAGCGGCCGTCGGTGGTGACGGCGACCTGGATCTCCTGGAGCCGCGTCTGCAGGCGCTCGGCGTCGGCCGCCGGCAGCTCGATCTGCAACTGGGCGAAGCGCGAGTACGTCGTGCTGACGGCCAGAAAGATCAGCACGACCAGCAGCACGTCGATCAGCGGGATCAGGTTCAGTTCGGGCTCTTCGATATATGCGCGACGAAAATTCATCGGTGTGCCCGCTATCCGTCGCTGCGTTTCAGGAGGTTGGTACCCTCGTTGTACAGGGCCTCGACCAGCTGCTGCGACTGCTGCTCCATGTCGACCAGGAAATCATCCACCCGGGTGCGGAAATGGCGGTAGGCCAGCACCGAGGGAACCGCCACGATGATGCCGAAGGCCGTGCTGTACAGGGCGACCGAGATGCCCTGCGCCAGTTGTTGCGGATTGGCGCCGGCCTGCTGCGAGGCGAAAATATCGATCATCCCGACCACGGTGCCGAGCAGCCCGAGCAGCGGCGCGATCGAGCCGACCGAGCCCAGCAGCGTCAGGTAGCGAGACATCTCGTGCGCGGCGCGTGCGCCGGCCACCTCGATCGTGCCGGACGCGATCTCGCGCGGCTCGCGCTCGCTGCGCAGGCCGGCGGCCAGCACGAAGCCCAGCAACGAGCTGCGCTCGAGCCGGGCCATCACGTCGGACGTGATCTGGCGCCGCGCGTGCAGTGCCAGCACGTCCTGCAGCAGGTTCGACGGCAGCACGCGAGAGCGGCGCAGCGCCGCACTGCGCTCGATGATCAGCGCCAGCGCTACGACCGAAGCGAAAATCAACGGCCAGATAGGCCACCCGATGGCTTGAACGATGGCAAACAAGTTGGATTCCCCGCAAGCTGCGCAGGCTCGACCGGCCCGCTGGAACGCAAACGCGCAGTTTACTGAGCAGCGTTGCCGGCTCGCGCCGGGGGTGTGGACAGTTCTGTGGACAAATCGTCTAAGCTGCGTGTGCAGAAGGATGTACCGCCCCTCAGGTACCGTTGCCTGCTTCTAATGCATTTCCAGAATTCATTAACATTCAACGAGTTGCGCGCGGGGCTGGGATCCGGCCCCGCACTGACCGCCTAAGTCCTTGAAACGTCCCATTTTGTGGACACTTTGTCCTCGCAAACCGGCCCGGAGCCTGAATCCGATCGGCTGAACCTCGAAGCGGCGCGGGTTTGCCTGTCGGTTTCGCAGCTGAACCGCGCCGTTGCTCGGTCCCTGGAACGAAACTTCGGGCCCATCAGGGTTCGCGGGGAACTCGCCTCGCTCACGCGCGCCGCCAGCGGACACTGGTACTTCACGTTGAAGGACAGCGCGGCCCAGGTCCGCTGCGTGATGTTCCGCTCGCGCAACATGCTGGTCGATTTCGAGCCCCGCGAGGGCGATGCCCTGGAAGTGGTGGCCGGCGTGGGCTTCTACGAGCCCAGGGGCGAGTTCCAGCTCGCGGTGGAGTCGATGCGCCGCGCCGGACAGGGACACCTGTTCGAGCAGTTCCTGCGCCTGAAGGAGCGGCTGGCCACCGAAGGGCTGTTCGATGAGGCGGCCAAGCGGCCGATACCGGGCGTGCCCTCGCGCATCGGCGTGATCACGTCTCTGCAGGCGGCGGCGCTGCACGACATCGTGACCACGCTGCGTCGCCGCGCCCCCTACGCCGGGATCGTCATCTATCCGGTGCCGGTGCAGGGGCAGGGCGCCGGCGCTCGAATCGCGCGCATGTTGCGGACTGTTTCGGCGCGCGCCGAGGTCGAGGTGGTGATCCTGGCGCGCGGCGGCGGCTCGATCGAGGATCTGTGGGCCTTCAACGAGGAGCCCGTGGCGCGGGCGCTGCGGGCGTGCGCGGTGCCGGTCATCGTCGGCGTCGGGCACGAATCGGATTTCACCATCGCCGATTTCGCCGCCGATTTGCGCGCGCCCACTCCCACCGCGGCCGCGGAGCTGGCTGCGCCCGATCGCGAGGGCCTGCTGCAATCGGTGCGGCATCGGTGCCTGCGGATGCGTCAATTGACGAGCGCGCGCCAGCGCGCTCGAGCGCAGCGTCTCGACTACGCGTTGCGCGCCCTGGCCGCGCCGCGGGCCCCGATCCGCGGGCTGCAGGCTCGCCTGCAGGGGCTGCGGGCGCGCATGGCCGCGATCCGCACGGGCCTCGTGCCGGCGCGCGCGGCGCACCTGGCGGCGGCGGCGCGGGCATTGCAGGCGCTCGATCCGAGCCAGGTCGTCGCGCGCGGATACGCGCTGGTGCGCAACGAGCTCGGCCAGCTGGTGACCGATTCGGGCGCGCTCGCAGCGGGCCAGCCGCTCGAGGTGGAACTGGCGCGCGGTGCGGCTCGGGTGCGAGTCGAATCCACACGCGACAAGCCCTCCGAACTCGGCGCGCGAGCTATCGCGGGCACGCCGACGGAACTCGATGCGCAATGACATCCGCGTGGTTGCTGTCCCTGCTTAACGTGCTAGATTGCACGCCCGAAGTTTCCAAGAACCGTTGGACCAACTTCCAAGAAACGGGGGGAATATGGGCGCAGTGCTTCAGTCGCTCGGGCGAACCGTCATCGCCGGCGTGGTCCTGCTGGTGATCATCATCGTGCTGGTCGGGGCCTTGACCGGCAGCTGGATCCACGTCGATCACGCCTGGGGCGCGTTCTTCATGCGGTGGCTGCACATCCTGTCGGGCGTGATGTGGATCGGCCTGCTGTGGTATTTCAATTTCGTGCAGACGCCGTCGATGCCCAAGATTCCGGACGAGCAGAAGCCGGCGATCAGCAAAGTCATCAGCCCGGAGGCGCTGTTCTGGTTCCGCTGGGCGGCGCTGTCAACCGTGATAACGGGCCTGCTGCTGGCGACCATGAACGGTTACATCGTTGCGGCGCTGACGTTCACCCGTCCATTCCATCCGATCGGCATCGGCATGTGGCTGGCGTTGATCATGGCCTACAACGTCTGGTTCATCATCTGGCCGAACCAGAAAAAGGCGCTCGGCATCGTCACGGTCGAACCGGCCGAAAAGACCAAGGCCGCGCGCATGGCGATGCTGACCTCGCGCTTCAACACGTTGGCATCGATCCCGATGCTGTACTGCATGGCGGCGCAGTCGCACGGCGGCTTCTGATGCCTCGCCCTCCGGGGGGCGAGGCATCACCCTGCGTAGCCCGGCAAAGCCGGGCGAAGCAGGGTCCTGGCGCTGGCAGCAAGCGGGAGAAAGGGCCTCCCGACAAGGCCGAAGGGACCCGCTGACAGGACCCCCTGGCCTATTTCGAGCCCGGAGCCTGCGGCAATCCGCCGATCACCGTCTGCCCGGGCCGCAGGCTGCGTTCGGAGAACCAGCCGCGCGCCATTTCGAGCGCAAAGGTCACCTCGCGCTTGGCGCAGTGCACCTGGTCGGTATTGGCCTGCATCTCCTCGATGTTCACGACGTGGCCGTCCCGGTCGATGAACGCCACTGACAGCGGTATCAGCGTGTTGCGCATCCACATGCAGGCCTTCATGGCCGGATCGAACACGAACAGCATGCCGTGATTGGGCTCCAGAGCGCGGCGGAACATCAGGCCGGTTTCACGCGCCGGCTCATCGGCGGCCAGCTCGGCCGTGATCAGGTGCACGCCCGCGGTCAGCGGCAGCGTCGGCAGCGCGCGCCCGGGCGGCTGGGCCAGCGCAGCCAGCGCGGCCAGCGCGGCGGCGGCGGCAGCGATCAGCGGGTACGGACGCATGGGCGTTGGATGATCGGCTCACAGGCGGACGCGGAAGGATATCGAAACGCACCCGGATCGCAATCGAAGCGGGGCCTGGCCGCCTTCGCCAAGGCCTTGGCCGCCGAAGCCTTGGCGAAGGCGGCCGGCGCTAAACTGGCCGTGCCCCGCGAACCGGCCGCGCCGGCCGGCGCGGCGCCCGCATCGATCCGCCGCTTCCGGAGACGCCATGTTCGAGCACATCAAGATCCCTGCGCAAGGCGAGAAAATCACGGTCAACGCCGATTACTCGCTGACGGTGCCGGATAAGCCGATCGTGTCGTTCATCGAAGGTGACGGCACCGGCGTGGATATCACCCCGGTGATGATCAAGGTGGTCGACGCGGCCGTCGCCAAGGCGTTCGGGGGTCGCCGCAAGATCGCCTGGATGGAGCTGTACGCCGGCGAGAAGGCCACCCGGGTGTACGGGCCTGACGTGTGGCTGCCCGAGGAGACGCTGACGGCGCTGCGCGACTACGTGGTGTCGATCAAGGGGCCGCTTACCACCCCGGTCGGCGGGGGCATCCGCTCGATCAACGTCGCGCTGCGCCAGGAACTGGATCTGTACGTGTGCCTTCGCCCGGTGCGCTACTTCAAGGGCGTGCCCAGCCCGGTGCGTGAGCCCGAAAAGACCGACATGGTGATCTTCCGGGAAAACTCCGAGGATATCTACGCCGGCATCGAGTACGAAGCCGAGAGCGAAAAAGCCCGCAAGCTGATCGACTTTCTGCAGCGCGAGCTGGGCGTTCGCAAGATCCGGTTTCCGCAGACCTCGGGCATCGGCATCAAGCCGATCTCGCGCGAAGGCACCGAGCGGCTGGTGCGCAAGGCGCTGCACTACGCGATCGACCTTCAGCGCAAATCGGTCACTTTCGTGCACAAGGGCAACATCATGAAATTCACCGAGGGCGCGTTCGCCAAGTGGGGCTACGGCCTGGCGCAGCGCGAGTTCGGCGCCACGCTGCTTGACGGCGGACCCTGGATGAAAATGCCCGCGCCGCACGGCGAGATCGTGATCAAGGACGTGATCGCCGATGCCTTCCTGCAACAGATCCTGCTGCGCCCGGCCGAGTACGACGTGATCGCCACCATGAACCTCAATGGCGACTTCATTTCCGATGCCCTGGCGGCCCAGGTGGGCGGCATCGGCATCGCGCCGGGGGCCAATTTATCCGATTCAGTGGCGATGTTCGAAGCCACGCACGGCACGGCTCCTAAGTACGCCGGCAAGGACTACGTGAATCCAGGGTCAGAAATCCTGTCGGCGGAGATGATGCTGCGCCACATGGGCTGGGGCGAGGCGGCCGACCTCATTGTTCACGCGATGGAAAAGACGATCCAGGAAAAAATTGTCACCTACGATTTCGCGCGGCTGCTGCAGGGCGCAACGCAGGTGTCCTGCTCCGGCTTTGGCCAGGCGCTGATCGCCCGGATGTAGCCGAAAAAAAAGCCCCGCGAACGGGGCTTTTGTGCGACGCGTGCTCCTCAGCCGTTCGGCGTGATGTTAGAGGCTTGTTTGCCTTTGGGCCCCTGAACGACCTCGAAGGCCACCTTTTGGCCTTCCTTAAGCGTCTTGAACCCGTTCACCTGGATTGCAGAAAAATGGGCGAACAGATCCTCCCCACCGTCGTCGGGCGTGATGAACCCGTACCCCTTCGCGTCGTTAAACCACTTCACAATACCCGTTGCCATTTGTTTTCCCTCTCGCAGCCCAAAACGGGCCGAGGCGGCGTGCCGCGCAATACTTTCCCTCCTACTCGGCCTTGTGTCCCGCCGGCCGCACCGGCGGTGGCCGGCGCGTCGCACCACGCCTCGGAGTCCGACGCGCGTACGGGATTGCGGGATTTTTCGGACAATGGGGGTTAGCGTCAAGACCCGTCAACGGGGTGCTTGCTCTCTCGGGTGCGGCCTCTCGCCGGGGCCCCGTTGGCGTGCGTATCGGTCGAAAACACCCCGCTTGGACCCCGAAACGCAGGCATGGGGCGGGTCCCGCTCGTCTGAAACTACGTACGTCTCCTACCGGCCAGGGTGGGCGCCGCAGGATCGGAATATCTGCTGTTTTCTTGATCCTTACCGGCACTCCAGGGGGTCCGAAGGCACGCCGAATTCACTTATGATTGACCGCGTAATGCCCGACGCCGGGATGCGCAGAGTTTTCTAGAATGCGCGTATGAGCCATCAGATCGGCGAAGGAACGGTGGCCGAGAAGCAGGCTTCTCGAGTCAAGCCACCACCCATGTATCAGGTCGTTCTACTGAACGACGATTTCACTCCGATGGAGTTTGTGGTGGGTGTGTTGCAAAAATTCTTCGGCAAAGGTCGCGAGCAGGCCACCCAGATCATGCTGAAGGTGCACCATGAGGGCCGCGGCGTATGCGGCGTCTATCCGAGGGATCTGGCGGCCAGCAAGGTCGAGCAGGTTTGCAGTTATTCAAGGCAGCACCAGCACCCGTTGCAGTGCGTGATGGAGGAAGCATGATCGCGCAGGAACTGGAAGTCAGCTTGCACATGGCCTTCGTCGAGGCCCGTCAGGCGCGACACGAATTCATCACGGTCGAGCACCTGCTGCTGGCCCTGCTCGACAACCCGTCGGCCGCCGAAGTGCTGCGGGCCTGCGCCTGCAACATCGAGGACCTGCGCAAGAGCCTGCAGAACTTCGTGTCCGACAACACGCCGGTGCTGCCGCAGAGCTCGGAGGCCGACACCCAGCCCACGCTGGGCTTCCAGCGCGTGATCCAGCGGGCGATCATGCACGTGCAGTCCACCTCCAACGGCAAGAAGGAAGTCACCGGCGCCAACGTACTGGTGGCCATCTTCGGCGAGAAGGACTCCCACGCCGTCTATTACCTGCACCAGCAGGGCGTGACCCGCCTGGACGTGGTCAACTACATCTCGCACGGCATCACCAAGGCGCCGCAGGGCGAGGAAAAGGCCAAGACCCAGGGCGACCAGGAATCGGAAAGCCCGGAAGGGCGCGAGCAGAGCTCGCCGCTGGAGCAGTACACGCAGAACCTGAACGTGCTGGCCCGGGACGGCAAGATCGACCCGCTGATCGGCCGCGAACCGGAAGTGGAGCGCGTGATCCAGGTGCTGTGCCGCCGGCGCAAGAACAATCCGCTGCTGGTGGGCGAGGCCGGGGTGGGCAAGACGGCTATCGCCGAGGGCCTGGCCTGGCGCATCTTCAAGGGAGAGGTGCCCGAGATCCTGGAGAAGGCCACGGTGCACTCGCTGGACATGGGCGCGTTGCTGGCCGGCACCAAGTACCGGGGCGATTTCGAGCAGCGCCTGAAGGCGGTGCTGAAGCAGCTGAAAGCGAGCCACAACGCGATCCTGTTCATCGACGAGATCCACACGCTGATCGGGGCCGGTTCGGCCTCCGGCGGCACGCTGGACGCCTCCAACCTGCTGAAGCCGGCGCTGTCGACCGGACAGCTCAAATGCATCGGGGCCACTACGTACAACGAGTACCGCGGGATCTTCGAGAAAGATCACGCGCTGTCGCGGCGCTTCCAGAAGATCGACGTCACCGAGCCGACCGTGCAGCAGACGATCGAGATCCTGAAGGGCTTGAAATCACGCTTCGAAGAGCACCACGGGGTCAAGTACTCCACCGGCGCGATCACCGCGGCGGCAGAGCTGTCGGCGCGCTACATCAACGACCGGCACCTGCCGGACAAGGCGATCGACGTTATCGACGAGGCTGGCGCGGCCCAGCGCATCCTGCCGGTGAACAAGCGCAAGAAGACGGTGGGCAAGAACGAGGTCGAGGACATCATCGCCAAGATCGCGCGCATTCCGCCGCAGACGGTGTCGACCGACGATCGCACCCAGCTGAAAAACCTGGATCGGAACCTGAAGAACGTCGTGTTCGGGCAGGACGAGGCGATCGATGCGCTGGCCGCGGCCATCAAGATGGCCCGCTCCGGGCTGGGACGGCCCGAAAAGCCGATCGGCGCGTTCCTGTTCTCGGGTCCGACCGGAGTGGGCAAGACCGAGGTGGCGCGCCAGCTCGCCTTTACGCTGGGTATCGAGCTGCTCCGGTTCGACATGTCCGAGTACATGGAGCGCCACGCCGTAAGCCGCCTGATCGGCGCGCCCCCGGGGTACGTGGGCTTCGACCAGGGCGGGTTGCTGACGGAGGCCATTTCGAAAAAGCCCCATTCGGTGCTGCTGCTGGACGAGATCGAGAAAGCGCACGTGGACATCTTCAACATCCTGTTGCAGGTGATGGACCACGGCACGCTGACCGACAACAACGGCCGCAAGGCGGATTTCCGCAACGTGATCATGATCATGACCACCAACGCGGGCGCCGAGGCCTTGCAGAAGGGGTCGATCGGCTTCAGCCAGAACCGCGCTCCGGGCGATGAGATGGCGGAGATCCGCCGGATGTTCTCGCCGGAGTTCCGCAACCGCCTGGACGCGATCATCAGCTTCCGGGCGCTGGACGAGCAGGTGATCCTGCGTGTGGTCGACAAGTTCCTGATGCAGCTGGAAGAACAGCTGCACGAGAAGAAAGTCGACGTCACCTTCAGCGAGACCCTGCGCACCTACTTGGCCAAGAAGGGCTTCGACCCGGTGATGGGCGCGCGCCCGATGGCGCGCCTGATCCAGGACACGGTGCGCCGCGCGCTGGCCGACGAGCTGCTGTTCGGCAAGCTGGCCAACGGCGGCAAGGTCGACGTGGACGTCGACGAGGCCGGCGCGGTCAAGCTGGACTTTCCCCCGGCCGACAACGGCGACGCGCCCCAGCCGGAGCGCGGCGAGCCGGTATTGTCCGAGTAGCGCTGTCCGTGTCCGTTTCGAGCGCGCCGGCGCGCTCGGTTCTGCTGGTGCTGGCGCTGCTGGGCCTGGGCCCGCAGGCCTCCTTCGCGGCTGACGCCGCCTTGGCCTCCGTAGCCGCGGAAGCGGCGAAGGAGGCTTCGGCGGGCAACCCCGCCGAGGTCGGCTTGTGGCAGACGATCAGCGACAAGACCGGAAAGCCCGAGGGCTACATTCGCGTGCTGCTGGTGGGCGAGGAGCTGCGCGGCGTGATCGAGCGCGGCATGCCGGGCGACGATCCGAACGAGCTGTGCACCAAGTGCCCCGGCGAGCGCAAGAACCAGCGCAAGATCGGAATGACCATCATGACCGGGTTGCACCGGCAGGGCGATCATTGGGGCGGCGGCGAGATCCTGGATCCGGACAACGGTTCCATCTATCGATGCCGCATCCGGGCCATCGATTCGGGCCGCAAGCTGGAGGTGCGCGGCTACATCGGCATTTCGCTGCTGGGCCGCACCCAGACCTGGCTGCGCGCCCAGTAGCGGCCCCGGCGCGGTGAAAGGGCCTGGGGCAGGGCCTCAGGCCGACGATCCCTGCGCAACCGGCCGATCCGGCCCGCCCGCTGATTCGCCCCGGCCGGTCCGTGCCGGGTCGATCTGCTCCGCCAGCAGCTGCCCCACGGCTTCGTACTCGCGCTCCAGTTGTGCGAGGATCGGCAAGGCCTCGCTGATCTGCCCGATTCGGATCAGGCTTTCGATGTCCTGGCACAGCTGCCCCAGATGCGCCGCTCCCAATTCGCGGCTGCTGCCTTTGAGCGAGTGAGCTGCCATGCCGGCGGCGTGTGCGTGGCCGGATACAACGGCCTGGCGCAGGCCGGCGATGGTGCGTGGCGCGGTTTCAAGGAACATGCCGATCACGCGTTCGGCGAGGTTCGGGCCGGCGCTCTTCAGCGAGCGCAGCGCATCCAGGCGGCTCGCATCCAATCGCAAAGCGGAGTTCGCCGGGGCCTGGACCGCGGGGGTGGCCGCCTGGCGCCAGCCCGGCGGGGCAGCGGCGGCCGTCCCGTGGCTCGGGATCCATCGTTGCAGGACCGCCCGCAACCCGTCGAGCGAGAAGGGCTTGGCCAGGTAATCGTCCATCCCGGCAGCAAGGCTCGCCTCGCGATCGCCTTCCATCGCATGTGCGGTCACCGCGACGATCGGAACGTGGGCCGGGCGCTTATCGGCGGCGCCGCCGCCGCCGGCGCTGCGTTGCGCCTCGGCGGCCCGGATGGCGGCCGTGGCGGCAAAGCCATCCATCTCCGGCATCTGACAGTCCATCAGCACGACATCAAAATGCGATGCGGCCAGCGCGCTGACCGCCTGCGCCCCGGTGCTGACGATCGTCAAGTCGCAGCCAATGGCGGCGATCATGTTCTGGGCCACAGTCTGGTTCACCGGGTTGTCTTCGGCCAGCAGGACCCGTCCTCCCAGACGGGGCGAGTCCCGCTTCGGCTCCTCACCGCGCGCGATGGTGGGCGGGGCGGTCTTTTGCAGCGTCTCGGCGACGCGGCGGTACAGCTCCAGGCGGCGCACGGGCTTGCTCAGGTAACAGTGGATTCCCAGGTCGTGGGCCGCTGCGCTTTCTCCCCGCGAGTGCAGCGAGGTCAACAGGATCAGCGGCAGCGTCGCGAGCCTGGGGTCGCGCCGGATCGCCGCAGCGAGGTCCAGCCCGTTCATATGAGGCATGTTCATGTCCAGGATGGCCACTTGGTACGGCTGACCGGCCTCGGCAGCCGCCACGGCGGCCTGCAACCCCTGGAGCCCTTCGGCTTCTGCATGAACCAGCATGCCGGCCGCCTGCAACTGCTGGCACAGGATTTCGCGATTGGTCGCATTGTCCTCGACGATCAGCAGGCGAACACCCTGCAGGTCCGGCAAATGGGCCGTGACCGGCCGGGCCGCAGGCCGCAACGCAATGCTGAAGCGAAAGGTCGAGCCCTGTCCCGGCGCGCTGGTCGCGGTCAACTGCCCGCCCATCATCTCGACCAGCTGGCGCGAAATGGCCAGGCCCAGCCCGGTTCCGCCGTACTTGCGCGTGGTCGAGCTGTCGGCCTGCGAGAACGGCTGGAACAGGCGCGACAGGACGGCGGCCTCGATCCCGGTACCGGTGTCGGTCACCGAGAACGACAGTCGACAGGACTTCGCGCCGGCGGCCGACTCGTCCGCCGCGGGGTCGGCTGCTTCCGACCCGTCGACCTGCACCAGGATCTCGCCGCCGTGTGTGAACTTCACCGCGTTGGAAACCAGGTTCAGCAGCACCTGGCGCAGCCGGACCGGATCGCCCCGCGCGTGCTGCGGAACGCCCGGCCCGAACCGGCACAGCAGCTCGAGCCCCTTGCGCTGGGCGGGTTCGGCGACCAGCTCGACCACATCCTCGGCCAGCTCGCGCAGATCGAAGTCGATGGTCTCCAGCTCGATGCGGCCCGCTTCGATCTTGGAGAAGTCCAGGATATCGTCGATCACTCGCAGCAGCGCCTCGCCGGAACCGTGAGCGGTCTGCACAAACCGCCGCTGCTGGTCGTTGAGCTCGGTGTGCAGCAGCAGCTCGGTCATCCCGAGCACTCCGTTCATCGGGGTCCTGATCTCATGGCTCATGTTGGCCAGAAACTGCGATTTGGCTTTGCTGGCCGCCTCGGCGCCTTCCTTGGCCTTGGTCAGCTCCGTGGTGCGCGCGGCAACCTCCTGCTCCAGGTGCTCGCGATGGCGCTGCAGCGCCGCGTCGCGCGCCTGGATCTCGCTCAACATGTTGTTGAAACCCTGGACCAGCACGCCGACCTCGTCCCGATCGGCGGGCGGGGCGCGCAGCGAATAGTTACGGGTGGCCGACACCTCTTCGGTCATCGCCGCCAGGTTCACCAGGGGCCGGGTCATTCCGCCGTGGGTGCGGCGCGACAGCAGGTACGCGAGCAGCATCGACACCATCCAGACGATCACCGCCGCCGCGATATACCAGCGCAGCTGGCGGTACCACTGTCCCAGGCCGTACACGGTCTCGACCTGGCCGATGGTTTCCTGCTCGAGGCGGATCGCCGTGTAGACGAACAGGGCGTCCGGCGAGAAGGCGTAGCGGATCGCCGCCGGCGCGGCCCGATCGTCGTCGGCGCGCCCCAGCGTCGAGTAGGACTTCGGGCGGGCCTCCGGCATCGCCGCTCCGGGCCGGCTGAACAACGCGAAGGTGCCGCCTTGCGAATCGAGGATACGAGCCTGTTGCACATTGGGCTCGACCGCCAGGGCCGACAGGGTGTCCTGGGCCGATTTTGGATCGTTGAACGTCAGGGCGGCGGAACTGTTCTTTCCGACCACCTCGCTGAGCGAGGCGACTTCGCGCACGATTTCGTAGCGCAGCAGGAACACATGGTAGCCGAGCACCAGCGCGAACAGCAGCAGCACCGCAACGCCGCTGGCAACGAGCTGCATCAGGGTGAGCTTGCTGCGGATGGACAGATTTCGGAACCGGTTCTTCACTTGCCGTCCTCGCGAGCGGAACGCCCGACGATCCGGGCCAGCTTCAGCAGCTGCGAATTGATCTGCAGCATGGCGTCGTGGGCCTGCTCCGGATTGATGGAGAACTGAACCTTGTTGTCCAGATCGTAGAAGCCGATGACCCCGCCCACCTCGGCGAAGTGGTCGATGTCGCTGACGGTCAGGATACTGGCACCCGAGACCTCGCGGAAGATGGACCCCAGCCGCGCGCGCTCCGATTCGGCCACGAACAGGATGTGGCATGACCGCACGTCCTCCGGCCGGATATGACGGCGCACCTGCAGCTCATGTCCCTGCGCTGCCTTGCGGTCGATCGTATCGAACGCGGTGCCGAAAGCGTCCTCGCCGAGCACGCACAGGATCATCGGCGCTTGAGGTTGCCCGAATGCCCCCGCCGGCCATTGCACGAACCGGGCAAAGTTGTACATGAACGCCGCCTTGATCTCGTGCTCCGGCGACGGGGCCGCCCCGACCGGTTGCGTACCGCACAGGCCCCAGATCGCGCACACGACCGCCAGCAGGCTGCCGGTCAGCACACGCGGCAGCATCGGGGCCCCGGAGCGCAGCGCGGGCACCTGCGCCGGGATGCCATTGGACGGTTCGGGGCGGGTCAGCAAGATGCGCCAATTCAAAACGCGTAGGTCAGCTTGAGCAGGAAGCTGCGACGGGGTTGAGGAATCGAATCGAGGCCCGCGTTGGACAGCGCCGCCGATGCGGGATCGGAGTACTTCGTGTCGAACAGGTTGTACAGGCTGAATGAGGCCGCCAGGGACCGCGTCACGGACGGGTCGAGCAGCGTCAAATTGACCACGGTATGCCCCGCGACCTCGTCGTTGATCGTCTCGCGGCGGCTCATCGCCTGCACTTCCAGCCCGGCCCGCAGCGCGTCCAGGCCGATGGGGCTGGTGAAGTTCAGCTTGCCCAGGTGCCGCGGCGAGTTGAGCGGGATGCCTTCTTCGCCCAGGTCCAGCGCGTTCAGGTCCTGGGCGAGCTGGTAGCTGTAGCTGGCGCGCAGCCGCGCGCCGTTGCTCCACACCTGCTCGGCCTCGAGCTGAGCGCCGCGCGACCGGACCCGGCCGACGTTGCGATACTGCAAAAGGCCACTGGACTGATCGGGCACCTCATCGATCAGGTCGGTGACCCGGTACTGGAACGCGGACACCAGCAGGCGCAGGTGGTTCTGGACAAACTGCTCCAGCACGATTTCGGTGGTCCGGATGCGCTCGGGTTTCAGGGTTGGATTCGGCTCCTGCACGTTGGCCTGGCTGGCGAACTGCTCCCACGCGCTCGGCGCCCGGTAGGACGACCCGTACAGCAGCTTGGCCGACCGGCTCGGATCCGGCGCGTAGATCAGGGCCAGGCGCGGGCTCGTCACTCCGCCCGAGTTCGGCTCGATATCGTGACGCAGCCCCGCGTTCAGGATCACTCCCGGCCACATCGTGTATTCGTCCTGCGCGTACAGGCCGACCCGATCGGCGCGCTGATGGCTGTCGACGTACTGGACGAACGGCTGCTGGTCGTAGTTGAACTGATCGCGCCGGTACTCGTCCCGGTAGTCGACCCCGGCGACGATCTGGTGGGCGTCGAATGCGCGCGCGCGCAGTTTTAGCTCCGAGCCCCACCACTGGGCCCGGGCCCCGTCCTTGTTTTCGATGACCTGGCCGCTGGAGCCGAAGTAGGGGAAGTTGCCGTCGTACGGGTAGCTGCCGTAGTTGATCTGGGCGCTCAGGTCCAGATCGCGCGCCAGGCTGCGCTCATACTGCACGTCGATGAAGCTCTGGGTGTCGATCGTGTAGGCGCGCGGATCGACGAAGTCCGTGCCGAACGCGTAGCTGGCGGCCGCCGCCCCCTTCTTGCGGGTCGAGAACCCGGCTTCCAGGCGCAGGCCGTCGAAGGAGTACTTGGCAAACGCGCTCTTGTACTCGTCGTAGTTGATTCCGGACGCCGTGGGCTGGGTCGCACCGGGATTGCCGGGTCCGGCAAACTGCAGGTCCTGACCGCGGCTCTCGTAGCCGGTGGCCGACAGCAGCAGTTCGGAGCCGTTTTCGAATTGGCGCCCGTAGCTCAGCCTGCCCTTGTGGGTGCCGAAGTCGCCGACCTCGACCGAGGCCTGCGCGCCGCCCAGCGCGCGGGCCGTCTTGGTGATCACGTTGATCACGCCGAAAAAAGCGTTGCTGCCGTACACGGCCGAGCCCGGGCCGGGGACGAACTCGACGCGGTCGATCAGATCCACGTCGAGCAGGAAATCGGTGCCCAGGGGCGCCGTGTTGTAGACGCTGTCGTTGACGCGGTAGCCGTCGATCAGCAGCAGGACGCGCGAGTTGTAGTCCCCGGGGCGCCCGAACCCGGACACGCCCAGGTACGTGTAGATCGTGTCGCTCCGCACGTACAAGCCGCGCACGCTGCTCAGAATGTCGGCCAGCGTCCGATATCCATAGGCCTTGATGTCGGAAGACGAGATGACCGTCACGGCCGACGGCGCCTCGCTGCGCTTTTGCGGGAAACGCGAGGCCGTCTCCACGTCCAGGTTCATCAGCTGCTCGAGGTCGAGCTGGGTAAGGTCGCGGCCGGACCCTTGGTCGGGTGGGTCCGCGCGCGCGGTCCAGCAAAGCGGCGCGAGGCACGCGAATGCCCCGAACCGCCAAGCGGACGAGCGCGCGCGCGAAATGCATTCGAGGATGCTGACGTTGGGCCGCCGTGCCATGTCGAACCGATCCCGGGTGGGTGTTCGTGCCGGCGACCCTGTCGCAATACGCGCGATCCGGGACGGCCAACTTCCTGATATTGAAGAAGTTCGAGCAAGCCGGTTACCCGAAAAGCGCGCCTAATCGAAGCTCAGAGGTGCAGCGCGCGAACGGCAGATTCGATGCGGGCCGTTTCCGGCGAGAAATTGATCCAGATCAAAATCGGGCATGCGGGTATCCGTCCCCGATTCTTCGCGCCCACGCGCGTGCCGCTGGAGCGGTCTTCAGGTGAGCGACGCCGGCCACGAACGGCGCCGGCACGAACCGTCAACGACGAAGGAACGTGACTCGGACGATGTGGCCGTCCCGGATCTCGTAGATCGCGACCGCCTCGATCACCTGGCCATCGGCACGACCGGTGACCTTTTCGTGGTCAGTGACCCATCGATCAAAGGTGATGCGATTCAGGATCGAGGCGTGCAGGTTCGCCGAGGGCTCGAACAGCTTCTGGTAGCGCTCGCGCATCGCGTCCTTGCCCGCCATCAGCAGATGATCCGGATACTCGAAGATCTGCGCGTCGTCGGCGTAGAAGCTCAAGAACCCCTCCAGATCGCGCCGGTTGTAGGCGGCCACCTGGCCTTGAACGATCTCGTTGGGCGGCGGCGCGGCCCTGGCCACTGCTGCCGGAGCAGCCGTCTGCCCCGGGGATGTTGCGGGCGGGGACGGGGCGGCGTCGCCGCAACGATAGGCGGTGCCCGATCTGCCGAACGATGAGGTCAGCAGCAGCGTGTTGCCGCCGAAGCCGAGCGCTTCGTTCTGGATCTGACGTTGGGCGTCGGGGTCGGTCAGCATCGCTGGGGGCGTTGCGACGTTGCCGAGCGATACGCAAGCGGCCACATCGGCGGCGTTGCTGGTGACCTTGACCTGATCGGCGCCGGGCGCAAGAGTCACGGTCGAGCATCCGGCGGCCAGGGCGCACAGCGCCACGACCGCGGGTTCCCATCGATTCGCTTTCATCAGCGCCTCCGGCGGCGGGTCATCGTGATCTGGATTCGGTCGAGGCCAGGCGAGCCGACGGCGGCGTCAGCGTCATCAGCACGTCGGCGTACCAGGCGCAGTTCAGTCCCAGCGCCTCGTCGATGCTGCTGTCGCGCGTGAGCATGTCGAGCCGCGCCGAGTGGATTCCGAGCAGGCGCCAGGGCAGATCGCCGTGCACCGTTTCAGGATCGGCGATACGCATGACCACGGGCGCGCCGCTGCCGCCGCGGTGCGTGCGCGCATCGGTCAGGAAATATCCCTCGCCCTGAAAGCGCATGCCGAAGGACGAGGCCAGACCCGCCTGGCGCGCCACGGGCAGGTGGTGCAGCGTGTCGTGAAAACCCAGCGGGAATCCCAGCACCAGCAGCGGGCTGCCGATCTCGATGAGGCTGCCGGGCCGGTACAGGTGCTCCGGGGTGAAGGCGCGATAGACCGTGCTCTTGGGCATCGCGGAGCGGTCCAATTCGATCAGCGCGACGTCGATGTCCCCGGCCGCGTCGCGCGCCTGGACCCACAGGCTCTTGCGGTCGCGGTACAGCGGTATGCCAAAGCCGGTCGAGCGGGCGATGTCGTCCGGGTCCACGTGCAGCTCGACCTGGATGCGGTCCGGATAGTGCTCGCTCGGTTCGTCGAACATCACGTGGCGGCTGGTGACCAGGTAGAGCCGCCCGCCGCGCGCGAAGAAAAAGCCGCTCGCATTGGTCAGGGGGTTGTCCCCGTCGAACGTGAAAATCTTCGCGGCGGTCAGCAGCAAAGTGTCGATCATCTAGCGCCCGCCGGTGCTGCCGAAGCCTGCGGCGCCCCGTTCGCTCGCGCCGAACGAATCGACCACGTTCAGCGTCACTTGAACGACCGGAACCACGATCAGCTGGGCGATCCGGTCCATCGGCTGCACCACGAACGGCTCGCTGCCGCGGTTCCACAGCGAGACCATCAGCTGCCCCTGGTAGTCGGAGTCGATCAATCCGACCAGGTTGCCCAGCACGATGCCGTGGCGGTGACCCAGCCCGGAGCGGGGCAGCACCAGCGCGCAGTAGCCGGGGTCGGCCAGGTGGATCGCGATGCCGCTCGGCACCAGCGCCGTGGCGCCGGGAGCCAGTGGCAGCGGCGCCTCGAGGCAGGCGCGCAGGTCCAGCCCGGCCGAGCCGGCGGTCGAATAGGCGGGCGGCGAATCGTGCAAGCGCGCGTCAAGGATTTTGATGTCGAGTTTCACTTAACGCGTGCCCTCACCCCCTCCCCTCTCCCGCTGCGCGGGCGAGGGGCGATACGGCGTGCCCTTGGAACGACTTCGGAGCTGCAGCGATCGATCGCCCCTCGCCCGCGCAGCGGGAGAGGGGAGGGGGTGAGGGCGGGCGCGCCGTCCTCATCCCAGCCGCGCTGCGATTTCGGCCACGATCCGTCGCGCCTGTTCGAGCTTGCCGGCGCTGGGCAGCGTTACGCTGGCGAGCTCGTCGATCAGCATCAATTCGCTCTCGTCGGCGCCGATGGCGTCCTGCGCCCGGTTCGCGATCACCAGCGGCAGCTTCTTGGCGGCCAGCTTGGCGCGCGCGCTTTCGACCAGGTGCTCGCTTTCGGCGGCGAAGCCGACGCAAAACGGCGGCGACGGCAGCGCGGCCACTTCCGCCAGGATGTCGGGGTTGGGCACGAAGCGGATCGTCACCGGCTCGGCCGGGGTGGACTTTTTCATCTTGGCAGCAACGGGTTGCTCGACCCGCCAATCGGCCACGGCCGCCACGGCGACGAACACGTGCGCCTGCCCAACCTGCGCCATCACCGCCTCGCGCATCTCGCGCGCGGTGGTCACGTCGACTCGCCGCACGCCGCGCGGCGCCGCCAGCGCGGTCGGGCCGCTCACCAGCGTTACCTCGGCGCCGGCCTCGCGCGCAGCGCGCGCGATCGCGTAGCCCATCTTGCCCGACGAGCGGTTGGTGATGCCGCGCACCGGGTCGATCGCCTCGTACGTCGGCCCGGCCGTCACCAGCACGTGCCGGCCCTGCAGGCACTTGAACTGGAACGCCGCGATCACGTCCTCGACGATCTCGAGCGGCTCCAGCAGGCGTCCGCTGCCGACCTCGCCGCAGGCCTGGTCGCCCACGCCCGGGCCAAGGATCACGGCGCCATCGGCCTCGATGGCGCGCACATTGCGCGCGGTGGCCGGGTGTTCCCACATCTCGACGTTCATCGCCGGGGCCACCAGCAGCCGGCAGCGTTCGCGCGGGCGCGCCAACGCCAGCGTCGACAGCAGGTCATCGCACAATCCGTGGGCCAGCTTCGCAATGAAGTGGGCGCTGGCCGGCGCCACCAGCAGCGCATCGGCATCGCGCGACAGCATGATGTGCCCCATGCCCTGATCGAGGCGCTCGTCCCACAGCTCCACGTAGGCGGGCTGTCCCGTGATCGCGTGCAGCAGCGTGGGCGTGACGAAGTGCTGGGCGCCGTGCGTCAGGATCGCCTGCACGCGCGCGCCCTGATCCTGCAGCCGGCGCGCCAGCTCGCAGGCCTTGTAGGCGGCCACGCCCCCGGTGATTCCCAGCAGGATCTTGCGATCACTCAGGTCCATCGGCCCGCGCCCGCCCCGGTCAGCCTCAGCCCGCGCGCCGCACGCGCATCAGCTCGTCCACGATCAGCAGCGCCGCGCCCACCGTGATCGCGCTGTCGGCGACGTTGAAGGCCGGAAACTCCCACTGCCGGTAATGGAAGAGCAGGAAATCGATCACGTGCCCGTGCAGCAGCCGGTCCACCACGTTGCCCAGGGCACCGCCCAGGATCAGCGCCAGCGCGGTCGAGAACAGCCGCTGCGAGCCGTGGCGCGCCAGAAGGTACAGGATGAACGCGCTGGCGCCGATCCCCACCGCGGTCAGCGTGTGCGCCTGCCAGCCGGAGCCGCCGTCGAACATCGAGAAGGCCGCGCCCCGGTTGTGCGCCAGCACCAGGCTGAAATAGGGGGTCACCGGCCGCACATCGCCCAGGTGAAAGGCTTTTTCGATCACGAACTTGGAGAACTGATCGGCCCCGACGATCAGCAGCGCCAGCCCCAGCCAGGGCAGCAGCCGCTGGCTCCACGGCCCCAGAGGAATCGCGATCATGCAAACCGCCTCGTCTCGCCGGCTCCGAACAGGTTGCTGACGCAACGGGCGCAGATGCTCGGGTGGTTCGTATCGATCCCGACGTCGGCCCGCCAGTGCCAGCAGCGCTCGCACTTGGGGTGCGTGCTGGCGGCCACCTCGATGCGCTGCGAAGCTTCGCCGTCGGCACGGTGCAGGCTCGCGCGGCTGGTGATCATCACGAAGCGCAGCTCGTCGGCCAGCGTGGCCAGCATCGCATGCCGCTCGCCGGCCGCGTACACGTCGATCTCGGCCTGCAGCGACGAGCCCAGGCGGCCGGCCTCCCGCATCACCTCGATCTGCTTCAGGGCCTCGGCGCGCAGGGCGCGGATCTCGGTCCACTTGGCCAGCAGCGCTTCGTGGCCGGCGACCGGCGGCACCTCGTGGTACACCTCGGTGAAAATCGTGGCGTCCGGGTCGCGCCCGAACACCTTGAAGGCTTCCTCGGCCGTGAACGACAGGAACGGCGCCATCAGGCGCAGCAGGCTGGTGCCGATGTGCCACAGCGCGGTCTGCGCCGAGCGGCGCGCCGCCGATGGCGCGGCGGTCGTGTACAGGCGGTCTTTCAGGATGTCCAGGTAGAACGAGCCCAGGTCTTCCGAGCAGAAGGTCTGCAGCTTGGCCACCACCGGGTGAAACTCGAAGCGCTCGTAATGGGCCAGCGCTTCGGCCTGAAACCGGGCCGTGAGCGCGAGCGCGTAGCGGTCGATTTCCACCATCTGCTGCACCGGCACGCCGTGCTGCGCCAGGTCGAAGTCGCTGGTGTTGGCGAGCAGGAAGCGCAGCGTGTTGCGGATGCGGCGGTAGGCTTCGACCACGCGCTTGAGAATCTCGTCGCCGATCGACATCTCGCCCGAGTAGTCGGTCGCCGCAACCCACAGTCGGATGATCTCGGCGCCCATTTGCGAGGCGAGCTCCTGCGGGTCGATGCCGTTGCCCAGGCTCTTGCTCATCTTGCGGCCCTGGGCGTCCACCGTGAACCCGTGCGTGAGCAGCGAGCGGTACGGCGCCCGCCCGTCGATGGCCGCGCCGATCAGCAGCGACGAGTGGAACCACCCGCGGTGCTGGTCGGAGCCCTCCAGGTACAGGTCGGCCGGATAACCGAGCTGGGCGGCGTGCGATCCGCGCATCACGGTGCGGTGGGTGGAGCCCGAGTCGAACCAGACGTCCAGGATGTCGTTGATCTTGTCGTACTGCTGCGCCTCCTGCGGCGGCAGCAGCTCCTCGGCGCTGGCGCGCGACCAGGCCTCTACGCCGCCGCTCTCGACCAGCTGCGCGGCCCGCTCCAGCAGCTCCAGGGTGCGCGGGTGCAGCTCGCCGGTCACCTTGTGAAGGAAAAACGGCAGCGGCACGCCCCAGTTGCGCTGGCGCGAGATGCACCAGTCGGGCCGGTTGGCGATCATCGCGTGCAGCCGGGCCTTGCCCCAGCCCGGGTAGAAGTCGGTCGCTTCCACCGCGCGCAGCGCGATCTGGCGCAGCGTCTCGCCGACCGTCTCGGTCTGCATCACCCCGCGCGTGTCGGCCGTGGCCCCGTCCATGCGGACGAACCATTGCGAGGCGGCCCGGTAGATCAGCGGCGTGCGGTGGCGCCAGCAGTGCATCGTGCTGTGGGTGAAGTGGGTCGCGTGCAGCAGGTTGCCCGACTCGCGCAGCGCATCGACGATCTTCGGGTTGGCGTCCCAGATTTTCAGGCCGCCGAACAGCGGCAGCTCGGGTGCGTAGACGCCGTCGGCCTGGACCGGGTTCAGGATCGCCTCGTCGCTCATGCCGTACTGCTTGAACGTGTTGAAGTCGTCCACCCCGTAGGCCGGGGCCGAGTGGACGATGCCGGTGCCGTCCTCGGCGCTCACGTAGGTACCCATCATCACCGGCGAATGTCGGCGGTAGCCCGCATCGAGCTGGCCCAGCGGATGGTCGAACCTCACCAGATCGAATTCGGCGCCGCGCGCCGTGGCCACGATGCGGCCCTTCAGGCCGTAGCGCTGCAGGCACGCGACCACCAGAGCCTCGGCCAGGATCAGCAGCCGGTCGCCGCAGTCCACCAGCGCGTAGGTGAGCTCCGGATGAAAGTTCAAGGCCTGGTTGGCCGGGATGGTCCACGGGGTGGTGGTCCAGATCGCGGTGGCCACGGGCTTGTCCAGCACCGCCACGCCGAAGGCGGCGGCCACCCGGGCGTGTTCGCCGTGCGCCAGCGGGAAGGCCACATCGATCGTGGGCGAGCTGCGGTCGGCGTATTCGACCTCGGCCTCGGCCAGCGCCGAGCCGCAGTCGAAGCACCAGTTCACGGGCTTCAAGCCCCGGTACACGAAGCCGCGCTCGATCAGGCGCCCCAGCGTGCGGATCTCGTCGGCCTCGGCCTTGAAGGTCATCGTGCGGTACGGGTTATCCCAGTCGCCCAGCACGCCCAGGCGCTTGAAGCCCTTCATCTGCAGCGCGATCTGCGCGGTCGCGTGCGCCCGCGCGCGCGCCTGCACCTGCTCGCGCGGCAGGTTCTTGCCGAACTGCTTTTCGATCAGGATCTCGATCGGCATGCCGTGGCAGTCCCAGCCCGGCACGTACACCGCGTCAAAGCCGGCGAACGACTTGGACTTGACGACGATGTCCTTCAGGATCTTGTTGACCGCCTGGCCCAGGTGGATCGCGCTGTTGGCATAGGGCGGGCCGTCGTGCAGGATGAAGCGCGGCGCGCCCTGGCGCGCGGCGCGCACCGCCGCGTAGACCTTGGGCTCGTCCCACTCCTTGGCCCAGTGCGGCTCCCGCTTGGGCAGGTCGGCCCGCATCGGAAACGGCGTCTGCAGCAGATTGACCGGGTACGGCGAGGGCTCGCCCTGCTTCAGGCCGGCCTTCGCGGATGCCCCCGTCCGAGTGCGATCGTTCATGCCGTGGCTCCGTCGAAGAGGGCGCGGGCGCGGTCGGCATCGCGCCGGATCGCCGCCGTGAGCTCCTGGACCGAATCGAAGTGCGCCTCATCGCGCAGCTTCTGCACGAACTCGACCTTGATCAGGCGCCCGTAGACCTCGTCGGAGAAATCGAACAGGTGCACCTCCAGCAGCCAGCGCCCGCTGTCGTCGACCGTGGGCCGCATGCCGACGCTGGCCACGCCGGGCAGGGCGCCGCTGCCGATGCCGTGCACGCGCACCGCGAAGATCCCGTGCAGGGCGGGGCGGCGGTGGGCCACGCGCAGATTCAGCGTCGGAAAGCCGATCTGGCGGCCCAGCTTGGCCCCGTGCAGCACGCGTCCGCTGATCGCGTACGGATGCCCGAGCAAGTCGGAGGCCAGCGCCAGGTCGCCCGCGCTCAACGCAGCGCGGATGCGCGAGCTGGACACGCGCTCGCCGCCGAGCAAAATGGGACCGATCTGCTCGACGCCGAAGCCGGCGCGCGCGCCCGCGCTGCGCAGCAGCGCAACGTCGCCGGCCCGCTTGGCGCCGAAGCGGAAGTCATCACCCACCAGCAGCCAGCGCACCCGGCAGCCCTGCACCAGCACCCGCTCGATGAACTGCTCGGGGCTGAGCGAGGCGAAGTCGCAGTTGAAATGCTGCACGAACACGCGCTCGACGCCGGCCTGGCCCAGCCCCTCGATCTTGTCTCGCAGGTTGGCGATCCGCGCCGGGGCCTGCTCGGGTGAGAAATACTCGCGCGGATGAGGCTCGAACGTCATGGCGGCCGCGATCAGGCTGCGCTGCCGCGCCACTTCCACCACGCGCTGCAGCAAGGCCCGGTGGCCGCGATGCACGCCATCGAAATTTCCGATTGCCAATGCGCAGCCGCGCCGATCGGCCAGCCTGGGCAGCCCATGGAAAACGCGCATCGTTTCGAATCGTGGTCGCGGGCGGGAAAGTTTGAGCACCGGCCCCGATTATAAGATGGCGGGACGGAACGCCTTGATTTTCTTGAGCTTTCACGCGCCGGTTGCGGATCGGCCGGGTACAATGCCGCGCGCGATGAAGGCCGAGCGCAGCACCGGATCGAAGTCGACCGGATCCAAGTCAATCCTGTGCCTGATTTCGGGGCGCGGCAGCAACCTGGAGGCGCTGCTGCTCGCTGCGCGCGACGAGGGCTGGCAGGCCGATTTCGGATTCCAGGCGGCTGCGGTCGTGAGCAACCGGCCCGATGCGCCCGGCCTGCAGGTGGCGCGCGCCCATGGCGTGCCGGCCGTGGTGCTGCCGCACGCGCAGTTCACCTCGCGCGAGGCGTTCGACGCGGCCCTTTCGGACCTGGTCGACGCGCACCGGCCGGACCTGATCGTGCTGGCCGGCTTCATGCGGGTGCTGACGCCCGGCTTCGTGGCACGCCAGCGCGGCCGCCTGATCAATATCCATCCGTCGCTGCTGCCCGCCTTTGCGGGCCTGGATACGCATCGGCGCGCGCTCGCTGCGGGCGTGCGGCTGCACGGGGCCACGGTTCACTTCGTTTCCGATCAAGTCGACGGCGGCCCGATCGTGGCGCAGGCCGCCGTGCCGGTGTGGCCCGGCGACACCGAGCCTGCACTGGCGGCGCGCGTGCTCGCGCAGGAGCACCTGCTGCTGCCGCGCTGCGTGCGCTGGATCCTCGAAGGCCGCGTCCGGCTGGACGGCGAGCGGGTGGTCGCCGATGGCATCGCGCCCCACGAACTGCTGGTGTTTGCGCGGTGACATGGTCGAGTGGCACTTCAGCCCCGTGGTGGTCGACAGCCTGACCCGACTGCTGGCGGCGCTGCTGCGCTTCCAGGGCCCGGCCGATGCGACCATGTCGCGGCACTTCAAGGCCGACCGGCGTCTGGGGCCGCGCGAGCGCAGCGTGGTGGCCGAGGCGGCGTTCGACGCGTTGCGGCGCCTGGCCACGCTGCGCTGGATGATGCAGACGGCCGATCCTGCGCGCTCGCCGCATCTGGCCGCGTTGATCGAGCTGGCGCGCCAGCATGGCATCGAGAGCCTGGGCCCGCGCCTGCTGCGCGGCGACGAGCGCGCGGTGCGCGGGGCCCTGGCGATGGATCTGGCGCTGGCGCCGCCGGCGGTGCGCTCCGAGGTGCCGATGTGGCTGTTCCAGCGGGTGACGGTGCAGTATCACGACGCCGAAGCGTTGCTGGCGACCCTGACCCAGCCCGCTCCGCTCGACCTGCGGGTCAACACGATCAAGGCGGAGCGCGAACGGGTGTTGGCCGAGTTCCGGTCGGTTGCGCGCGGCAACGGCGGCGGCGCGGTCCCCACCCGCTACAGCCCCGACGGCATCCGCCTGCGCGACAAGCCCGCCCTGACACGCTGGCCGATGTACAAGGAGGGCCTGATCGAAGTGCAGGACGAAGGCAGCCAGCTGATCGCACGCCTGGCCGCGCCCCGACGCGGCATGATGGTGGCGGATCTTTGCGCCGGCGCCGGCGGCAAGACGCTGGCCCTGGGCAGCCTGATGAAGTCGACCGGGCGCATCTACGCGTTCGATGTGAACGCCAAGCGGCTGGCCGGCCTGGGCCCACGCCTGGCGCGCAGCGGGCTGTCCAACGTGCACCCGGTGGCGATCCGCTCGACGGCCGACGCGCGCGTGAAGCGTCTGGCCGGCAAGATCGACCGCGTGCTGGTGGATGCACCCTGCAGCGGCAGCGGCACCTTGAGGCGCAATCCCGACCTGAAGTGGCGCTTTGACGAGGCCGAGCTCGAACGCTTGACCGGCGTGCAGTCCGAGGTGCTGCGCGCCGCGGCCAGGCTCGTCAAGCCGGGCGGGCGGCTGGTGTATGCGACCTGCTCGGTGCTGTCGGTCGAGAACCAGGACGTGGTGGCTGCCTTTCTGGCCGAGCATCCCCGCTTTGCCGCGCGCCCCGCGGCCGAGGTGCTGCGCGATCAGGGCATCCGCATCGACCACGCGGACCGCTTCTCGCCCTGGCTCGTGATGCTGCCCCACCTGCACGACACCGACGGCTTCTTCGCTGCGGTGCTGGAGCACGCTGCATGAACGGCTCTCCGCTGCGCGAGCTGGTCGACGCGCTGGCCCAAGGGCTGGCGCAACCGCGCCACGCATGGGAGGCGGCGGTGATCGCGTTCTCGATCGCAGCCGCCTGGGTGCTGGCCCGCGCCGTGCAGGGCCGCATCGAGGCGCGCCTGAAGGCGGCCGCCCTGGCCAAGGTTCCGCTGGACGTGCGGCAGTTCTCGATCGAGGGCGCGCGCCGGCTGGCGTTTCCGGCCACCGCCTGGCTGCTGCTGTGGGCGGGCGAGCTGGCGCTGCGCGCAGCGGGCCTGATCGCCAGCGCATCCGATGCACGCCTGCTGCGCCTGGCGCTGGCGCTGGTGAGCGCGCTCGCGCTGGTGCGCGTGCTGGTGTATGCGCTGCGGCGCGCGCTGGTGAGCGTCGCGCTGATCGGCGCCTTCGAACGCGCCATTGCCCTGGCCGCCTGGGGCGTGGCCGCGTTGTACGTGACCGGGGTGCTGGCCGACGTGGTCGACTGGCTGCAGGCCACGCGCTTTCCGGTGGGCAAGACGAGCGTGTCGCTGTGGGCGGTGATCACCTCGGTGGCCGCCACGCTGGTGTGCCTGCTGGTGTCGATGTGGATCGCCTCACTGGTGGAGTCGCGCCTGGCGGCCACGCCCGGCCTGGATCGCAACTTCCGGGTGGTGCTGGGACGCGTCGTGCGCGGGCTGCTGCTGCTGGTCGCGCTGCTGGCCGCCCTGGCCATCTCGGGCATCGATCTGACCGTCTTTTCGGTGTTCGGCGGTGCCCTGGGCGTCGGGCTCGGGCTGGGCCTGCAGCGCATCGCGAGCAACTACGTGAGCGGCTTCATCCTGCTGCTGGACCGCAGCTTGCGGATCGGCGACCTGATCACGGTGGCCGGCGCGGTGGAGCGCTACACCGGCACCGTGATGCAGATCAACACCCGCTACACGCTGCTGCACGCGCTGGACGGCACCGAAACCGTGATCCCCAACGAGATGCTGGTGTCAACTCCAGTGGTCAACCATTCGCTGACGGACCCGCGCGTGCGCCTGTCCGTGCGCATCACGATCGCCTATGAATCCGATCTGGAGCTGGCGTTGCGGCTGGGCGAGGAGGCCGCCGGCTCCACCGCGCGCGTTCTGTCCGATCCGGCCCCGGCGGCGCTGCTGATCGAATTCGGCGCCGACGGCCTTGTGCTGGAAATTGGCTTCTGGATCGAGGATCCGGCCAATGGGCGGCTGAATGTGCAGTCCGCGGTGGCCCGGGCCATTTACCAGCGATACGGCGCCAGCGGCATCACAGTCCCGTATCCACGTCGCGATGTGCGCATCGTGTCGGGGATGGCTGCCGGCGATCGCCCCTGATGCCCGGAACTAGGGGCAAATCGGGGCCGAATCGCCCCGTTCTTCGGTGCGGATGCGCACAGACCCCGCGGGTACAATGCAACACATTGGGCCGAGCGCCACATCGGTTGCAAAAACAGGCGCAAGAACAAAGGCAAGGAGTCGCCGCGCGGCGGTTTGCACCGGCCGACTGCGAAGGAGTCTGTCATATCTCGGGGCGCGTGCGTGGCACGGCGGCCGCCGAATTTTTCTGGAGATTGAATGCAGCTGCTCGGGTTCCTGGATGGAGGCCTGCTCCGTCTGAACTGGTACGAACTGGTATTGGCCACGCTGGCGATGACGCACCTGACGATCGCCTCGGTCACCATCTTCCTGCACCGCTCGCAGGCCCACCGGGCGCTGGACCTGCACCCGGTCGCCAGCCACGTCTTTCGCTTGTGGCTGTGGCTCAGCACCGGCATGCAGACGCGCGACTGGGTCTCCATCCATCGCAAGCACCATGCCAAGTGCGAGACCGACGAGGACCCGCACAGCCCGCAGACCAAGGGGCTTCGCGCCGTGTTGTGGCGCGGCGCAGAGCTGTACATCGCCGAAAAGTCCAATGCCGAAACGATCACCCGCTACGGCCACGGCACACCGGATGACTGGCTGGAGCGCCACGTGTACTCGCGCTGGACCTGGCAGGGGTGCGGTGTGCTGCTGGTGGCGGACGTGGCGCTGTTCGGCGCGGCGGGTCTGGCCGTGTGGGGCGTACAGATGCTGTGGATTCCGCTTTTCGCGGCCGGGGTGATCAACGGCATCGGCCATTTCTGGGGCTACCGCAATTTCGACCATCCGGACGCCAGCCACAACATCGTTCCGTGGGCCGTGCTGATCGGCGGCGAAGAGCTGCACAACAACCACCACACGTATCCGACCTCGGCCAAGCTGTCGACCCAGTGGTACGAGTTCGACCTGGGCTGGGCCTACATCCGCACGCTGCAGTGGCTGGGCCTGGCCAAGGTGCTGCGAACGGCGCCGGTGCCGCGCGTGGCCGCCGTGCGGCCCGCGATCGACCTGGAGATGTTGCAGGCGGTGGTGTCCAACCGGTACGACCTGCTGGCGCGCTACGCGCGCGCCACCCGCAAGGCGTTTCACGACGAACTCACCCGGCTGCGGCTGCCCGCCCCGGAACACGCCCGATTCGCGGGCCTGAAAAAGTGGGTGGCGCGCCGCTCAGCGGCGATGCCCGCCGCGCACCAGCAGACGCTGGCCGAACTGATGGGCCGCAGCGGCGTGCTCAGGACCATGATCGAGATGCGCGACGAGCTCACCGCGATCTGGCAGCACGCCACCGCCTCGAGCGACGAGATGCTGGGCCGGCTGCAGCGCTGGATCGCGCGCGCCGAAGCCAGCGGAATTCAGGCCCTGCTGGAAGCGGCCGCGCGCATGCGCAGCTATACGCCGTCGGCAGTCTGACAACGACCCGAATCCGGATTTTTCCCCTCTCCCGCGGAGCAGGAGAGGGCTAGGGTGAGGGTGGTGAAAAGAGCGAAGCTGCCTACTTGAGCTTCACTTCCTTGTACGCGACGTGCTTGCGAGCCACCGGGTCGAACTTCATCAGCTCCAGCTTCTCGGGCGTGGTGCGCTTGTTCTTGCTGGTGGTGTAGAAGTGTCCGGTGCCGGCGCTCGATTCCAGCTTGATCTTCTCGCGGGCTCCCTTGGCCATCGTCGGTCTCCGTGTCTATCGAATCAGGCCGTGCCCTTGGCGCCGACTTTGCCGACCCGGTCCCTCAGCACCGCCTCGATGCCGTCGCGGTCGATGATGCGCAGCGCGGCGTTGGTCACGCGCAGCCGCACCCAGCGCTTTTCGTCCTCGAGCCAGAAACGCCGGTACTGCAGGTTCGGCAGGAACCGGCGCTTGGTCTTGTTGTTCGCGTGCGATACGTGGTGCCCGACCATCGGTCGCTTGCCGGTCACCTGACAAACCCGAGCCATTGCCTCGCCCCTGAAGGAAAAATTTGCGAAAGTCAGCCCGCGATTCTATCCGAAATGCGGTCGGCCACCTACACTGCCGACGGGTCGATCTGGCAGGACCGCAGGGTGCGCTTTTGCGGGCTTTTTCTCCTCCGTGACATCGATCGAAGAGGGTCTGATGACACGCTCGCTGGCAGTCGCTTTTGTGCTCGTTGGGTTGATCCCGGCGCCGGCGTGCAGCGAACAATCCGCCAGCGCGCGGCTGAACTCGATCTTCTCGGATTACTGGGAGTGGTTCGCGGCCCAGGTTCCCGAACAGGCGACGTTCCGGGGAGACAACCGCTTCAACGACCGGCTGACGGACGCCTCAGCCGAAGCGGTCAAGGCACGCAGGGCCTACCGGGGCGATCTGGCCAACCGCATCAAGGCGATCGATCGCGGCCAGCTGAGCGGCCAGGATCGGATCTCGTACGACGTGTTCACCCGGGATCTGGCCGTTGCGGCCCGCTTCGATCGCATTTATGCGAGCCTTCCTTTCAGCCAGTGGGATTCGTGGTCGCCGGTCACCCAGTTCGACGGGCCGCAGTTCGACCTTGCGCTGCTGGCCGAGTCGACTCCGTTTCGGTCAGCGGCCGATTACGAGGCTTACCTGAAGCGGCTGGGGCAGGTCCCGCGCCTTTTGCGCCAGTTTCGCGAGCGCATGCAGGTCGGCATCGACTCCGGCTGGGTGCCTGCGGGCGTGCCCCTGGCGCGGGTGCCCTCCCAGCTCGATGCGCACCTGAACGCCGACGTGACCAAGGTGCCCCTGTACGGCCCGTTTGCTCACTTTGCGGCCGACGTATCCGCGTCTGATCGGGAACGCCTGCTCGAGGCGGGCCGCAAGGTCCTGACCGAGGCCGTGGCGCCGGCGTTCCGGGAGTTGAAGGTGTTCTACCAATCCAAATACCTGCCGGCAGCGCAGGCCCGCAAAAGCATCGGCGCCTCCGACCTGCCGGGCGGCCCCGATTACTACCAGGCGCTGATCGAGGAGATGACGACCACGTCGATGAGCGCACGCGAGATCCATGGGCTGGGGCTGCGCGAGGTCGCCCGGATCGATGCTGAGATCGATGCCGTGATCCGCCGCAGCGGATTTTCCGGCACACATGAGGAATTTTCCCGCTTCCTGCACGAATCGCCGCAGTTCTATTACGCCACGGGTGAGCAGTTGCTGGGCGGGTACCGCGACATCGCCAAGCGGGCCGACGCGGAGCTGCCCCGGCTGTTCGCGGAGCTGCCGCGCACGCCCTACGGCGTGCGCGCGGAGGATCCCTCCCAGGGGGACAACGCCGACCACTACGTGCCGAGCGCCGGCGACGGCTCGCGCGCGGGCTTTTTCGAGGCCAACATCAACAACGTGAAGATGCGGCCCAAGTACGACATGGAGGACCTGCTGCTGCACGAGGCGGTGCCGGGCCACCACTTGCAGATTGCGCGCGCCCAGGAAATCCAGGGATTGCCCGAGTTCCGCAAGTACATGTGGCTGGTCGCGTATGGCGAAGGATGGGCGCTGTACGCCGAGAGCCTGGGCGAGGAGATGGGCTTTTACAAGGACCCGTATTCGAAGTTCGGCCAGCTCTCCAACGAGATGTGGCGGGCGTGCCGCCTGGTGGTTGACACGGGGATGCACGCCCTCGGCTGGAGCCGCGCGCAGGCCATCGCGTACATGAAGCAGCACGCGTTGATCAGCGACGACTACGCGCTGGCCGAAGTCGACCGCTACATCGTGTGGCCGGGGCAGGCGCTGGGCTACAAAGTCGGCGAGCTCAAGATCAAGGCGTTGCGCGCCAAGGCCCACGCGGCGCTGGGCGAACGGTTCGACATCCGGCACTTTCACAATGCGCTGATCGACGACGGGACTTTGCCCCTTGACCTGCTGGAAGGGCGGATCGACGAGTGGATTGCGACGCAGAAAGGCGCGCATTGAGCCGGCCGGGTCACAGCAGCCCCATTTCCGCGAACGACACGCTCTCGGCGGCGGCCACGATGATGTGGTCGAGCACCTGCACGTCGATCAGCTTGAGCGCGTTTTGCAGCTCGCGCGTCAGGACCTGGTCGGCCCGGCTCGGCTCGGCGATTCCGGAAGGGTGATTGTGCGACAGGATCACCGAGGCGCAATTGAGCGTCAGCGCGCGCCGCACCACCTCGCGCGGGTACACGCTGGTCTGCGTGAGCGTGCCCCGGAACAGCTCCTCGCACGCGATCAGTCGCTGTTGCGCGTCCAGGAACAGCACCGTGAAGACCTCGTGACCGATGCGCCCGAAGCTCAGCCGCAGATAGTCGCGCACCCTTGCCGGCGCGTTCAGAACCGGGCCGCGATCCAGGTCCTGGCGCAGCAGCCGCTTGGCGATCTCCAAGGCCGCCTGCGCGCGCCCATGCGTGCGCGGGTCCAGACCAGCGATGGCCGCGAACTGCGAACGGGACGCACTTACCACGCCCGCCAGCCCTCCGAGCCGGGACAGCGCCAGACGTGCCGCCTCCAGCGTGGAGGCTGCACCCGATCCCCCGCCCATCAGCAGCGCGAGCAGCTCGGCATCGCTCAGCGCCTGGGCACCCTGGGACAGCAGGCGCCGGGTGGGCCGCTCCGAGGCCGGCCAGTTTCGCCTTGCGGCAGCATCCGACGCCACGACACACTCCTTCGATAATATGATCGCTTCGCAAGTCGAACCCATGTGGGGATTTGCGGCAAGGCTGTCGGCGGGAGTCGGCCGCGCCGGCCGGCGCGGGCGGTGGTGGATCGGAGGCGCGTGAAATGATCGAAATTCTGTTGGCCCAGCCCCGCGGCTTCTGCGCCGGCGTGGACCGGGCGATCGAGATCGTCGAACGCGCTCTGGAGCGGCACGGTGCGCCCATCTACGTGCGCCACGAGATCGTCCACAACACCCATGTGGTCGCGCAGCTGCGGGGCAAGGGCGCCATTTTCGTCGAGGAGCTCGACGAGGTTCCGATCGGCGCCACGCTGGTGTTTTCGGCGCACGGGGTCTCGCGCGCGGTGCGGGAGGCGGCGCGCCGGCGCGGATTGAACGTGTTCGACGCCACCTGTCCTCTGGTCACCAAGGTGCACGTGGAAGTGGCCAAGATGCGGGCTCAGGGGCGCGAGATCGTGATGATCGGGCATGCGGGCCATCCGGAAGTGGAGGGCACGATGGGCCAGGCCGACGGCGGCATCTACCTGGTCGGCACGCCCGAAGACGTGGACCTGCTGCAGGTGCGCGACCCCGAGCGGCTGGCCTATGTGACCCAGACCACGCTGTCGGTCGACGATGCGGCGCTGGTGGTGCTGGCGTTGAAGCGGCGCTTCCCGTCGATCGCGGAGCCCAAGAAGGCCGACATCTGCTATGCCACCCAGAACCGCCAGGATGCGGTCAAGGTGCTGGCCGCGCAGGTCGACCTGGTGATCGTGGTGGGAAGCCGCAACAGTTCCAATTCGAACCGGCTGCGGGAGGTGGCGGAGCGCTTCGGCGTCTCGGCCCACCTGGTCGAGGATGCCGCCGGCGTCGATCCGCAGTGGCTGGCGGGTCACCCGCGCATCGGACTCACGGCCGGCGCCTCGGCGCCCGAGCTGCTGGTGCAGCAGGTGGTCGAGCGGCTGCGCCAGATCGGGGCGCACTCGGTGCGCTCGCTCGACGGCGTGATCGAGGAGGTCGTGTTTCCGCTTCCGAAGGGGCTGGGCGGGCCCCCCGGAGCCGAAGGCGAGGCCCATTACGCGGTCGCCGATGGCTCGACTTGAGGCTGCGGCGGCGCCCGATCGGCAGATCGATCCGCAGATCGACCAGTTCGTCGATGCGATCTGGCTGGAAGACGGCCTGGCGGCCAATTCGCTGGCGGCGTACCGGCGCGACCTGCAGGACCTGGCCGGCTGGCTCAAACCCCGGCGGCTGGTCGAGGCCGACGCGCCCGCGCTGACCGGCTACCTGGCAGCCCGCCACCCGAGCACGCGCGCCTCCACCGCGAACCGGCGCCTGGCCAGCCTGCGGCGCTTTTATCGCTGGGCGCTGCGCGAGGGCGCCATTGCCGCCGACCCGACGCTGCGGCTGGTCGGGGTGCGGCCGCCGGCGCGCTTTCCGAAGTCCATCAGCGAAGCGCAGGTCGAAGCGCTGCTGGCGGCGCCGCCGGGCGATTCGCCGCACGCCTTGCGCGATCGGGCCATGCTGGAGACGCTGTACGCGACCGGCCTGCGCGTGTCGGAGCTGACAGGGCTGAAAATGGTCGAGTTGTCGCTCACCGACGGGCTGGTGCGCGTGGTCGGAAAAGGCTCCAAGGAGCGCGTGGTACCGATCGGCGAGGTCGCCCGGGCGGCGCTGGCACGTTACCTCAGGGTCGCCCGCCCGGCGCTGCTGGCCGGGCGCACGTCCGATGCGGTGTTCGCCACCGCGCGCGGCGGACCGATGAGCCGGCAGATGTTCTGGAAGCTGATACGACGCTACGCACGCCTGGCCGGCATCCTTGCACCGCTGTCGCCGCACGGCCTGCGGCATGCCTTCGCGACCCACCTGCTCAACCACGGCGCCGATCTGCGCGTGGTGCAGCTGCTGCTGGGCCACGCCGACATTTCGACGACCCAGATTTACACGCACGTGGCGCAGCAGCGGCTCAAGGAGTTGCATGCCCGCCACCATCCGCGTGGCTGACCCGCCGCCGCGCTACGCGCTCTGGCGGGCTTGCCCGCCGAAGCCGCGCTGCGTGCTCGGTCGGGCTTGCCCGCCGAAGCCGCGCTGCGTGCTCGGTCGGGCTTGCCCGCCGAAGCCGCGCCGCGCGCTCTGTCGGGCTTGCCCGCCGAAGCCGCGCTGCGTGCTCTGTCGGGCTTGCCCGCCGAAGCGCGCAGAGCGCGCGCAGGCGGGCGGCCGACGGCCCCGATGAATGCGCTGGCCGTCGCCATCAGCTACCTGCTGGGCTCGGTGCCTTTCGCAGTGGTGGTGAGCCGGGCGCTGAGCCAGGCCGATCCGCGCACCTACGGGTCAGGCAACCCGGGCGCCACCAACGTGCTGCGCGGCGCCGGCCGCGCGGCCGCGGCGCTGACGCTGATCGGGGACATCGGCAAGGGGGCGCTGGCGGTCTGGCTGGGGCGCCAGGCGGGCGGGGGCGGCGCCTCGGTGGCGATCCTGTGTGGCGCAGCCGCCTTCGTCGGACACGTCTTTCCGCTGTTTTTGCGGTTCCGGGGCGGCAAGGGTGTTGCCACTTTCCTGGGCGTGCTGCTCGCCTACGAGCCGTGGCTGGGGCTGGCCTGCGGCGGGCTGTGGCTGGCCGTGGCGCTGGCCACCCGCTACTCCTCGCTCGCCTCGCTCGCAGCGGCCGCAGGGGCGCCGGTGCTGCTGGGCATTGCCGACGGTGTCGGCGCCCCGCTGGCGGTGATGCTGGCGATGAGCGCGTTGCTCATCTGGCGGCACCGCTCCAACATCGCCAAGCTGCGCGCCGGCACCGAATCGAGGATCGGATCGAGGGGCAATTCACCGCAGTGACTGAAGCGGCCAGCGCGGGCGCACCTCGATCGCAGGAACCGGGCCCGGCCGGGCGCCGCGCTCCAGCGCGGCCCATCCGGCCAGCGCGATCATCGCCCCGTTGTCGGTGCACAGCTCGGCGGGCGGAAAGTAGACCTGGGCGCCGATCCGCGCCGCGTCCGACTGCAGCCGCGCACGCAACTGGGTGTTGGCGCTGACCCCGCCGCTGACGACCAGCCGCGACAGCCCGCACTGGCGCAGCGCCTGCACCGACTTGGCCGCCAGCACGTCGACGGCGGCGTCCACGAACGCGAGGGCGATGTCGGCGCGCACCTGGTCGCACAGGTTGGTGGCGCGCCGCACCGCGGTCAGCACGGCGGTTTTCAGGCCGCTGAAGCTGAAATCCAGATCGCCGCTGTGCATCATCGGCCGCGGCAGCTGCACGCTGCCCGGCGTGCCGAACTGCGCCAGGCGCGACAACGCAGGGCCACCCGGGTAGCCCAGCCCCAGCAACTGGGCCGCCTTGTCGAAGGCCTCGCCGGCGGCATCGTCCAGCGTCTCCCCCAGCAGCCGGTAGCTTCCGATCCGCTCGACCTGCAGCAGCTGCGTATGGCCGCCGGACACCAGCAGGGCCACGAACGGAAACTCGGGCGCCGGCCGCGCCAGCAGCGGCGACAGCAGGTGCCCTTCCAGGTGGTGCACGCCGACCACCGGCTTGCCCAGCGCGTAGCCCAGGGCCGACCCGATGCTGCATCCGACCAGCAGCGCGCCGATCAGTCCGGGGCCCGCCGTCACCGCGATCGCGTCCAGCTCGCACCGGTCAAGGCCGGCGCGCGCCAGCACCTCCTCGATCAGCGGCACCACGCGCCGGATGTGGTCGCGCGAGGCCAGCTCCGGCACCACGCCGCCGTAGTCGCGGTGCAGGTCGGCCTGGCTGTGCACCGCGTGCACGACCGCGCCGGTTGTGCTGTCGAACACGGCGATGCCGGTTTCGTCGCACGATGTCTCGATTCCGAGGATCTTCACTGCGCTACCCAGTCCGCGTCCGCGCCTGGCCGCCGTTTCGTTTAAACTCTCAGGTTCAGGATTTTGCGCCGACCGGGAGCGTCGGGGACACATCTGGGGGAATCTTCGAGCAAATGCCGACGATACGCGTCAAGGAGAACGAGCCATTCGAAGTCGCGTTGCGCCGTTTCAAGCGCACGATCGAAAAAAGCGGGCTGCTGACCGAACTGCGCGCCCGCGAGTTCTACGAAAAGCCGACCGCCGAGCGCAAGCGCAAGAAATCGGCGGCCATCAAGCGCCACTTCAAGCGCCTGCGCAGCCAGATGCTGCCCAAGAAGATGTACTGATCGGCCCCGGCGCGGTGCCGGCGGCCTGTTTCGGCTGATTTCCGGTCACCAGCGCGGGCCCGGCGTGCCTGCGCGCCAATCGCGATGAGCCTGAAGGAACGGGTCAACGAGGACATGAAGGCGGCCATGAAGGCTCGCCAGAGCGAACGGCTGTCCGCCATCCGGCTGCTGATGGCCGCGATCAAGCAACGCGAAATCGACGAGCGCATCGTGCTGGACGATGCAGCGGTGATCTCGGTGGTGGAGCGGCTGATCAAGCAGCGGCGCGACTCGATCGAGCACTTCCAGGCAGCCGCTCGCACCGACCTGGTCGAAAAGGAAGCCGCCGAGCTGGAACTGCTGAAGCAGTACCTTCCGCAGCCCCTGTCGGAGCCGGAGCTGGCCGCCGCCATCGAGGCCGCCATCGCCGAGGCCGGCGCTTCGGCCGGTCCCCAGGCGATGGGCAAGGTGATGGCCATTTTGAAAGCGCGGCTGGCCGGCCGGGCCGAGATGGGGCGAGTCTCGGCCCTGGTCAAGGCGAAGCTGAGCCCATAGTCTGGCGCTCGAGCAGTAGTTTTCTGGCGGCCCGATGGCGATAATGCCAGCGTGATCGCGCAAGGATTCATCCAGGATCTGCTGGCGCGCGTCGACATCGTCGAGGTGGTCGGACGCGCGGTGGAGCTGAAAAAGGCCGGCCAGAACTACCTGGGCCTGTGCCCGTTCCACGGCGAAAAAACGCCCTCGTTCACGGTCAGTCCGTCCAAGCAGTTCTTCCATTGTTTCGGCTGCGGCGCGCACGGCAGCGCGATCGGATTCCTGATGGACCATCGGGGACTCGGCTACGTCGAAGCGGTCCAGGAGCTGGCCCAGGTGGTCGGCCTGCAGTTGCCGCGCGAGGAGGTGCGCGAGGGCGGCGCCAGCGCCGGGCGGCGCCGTTCGCTGCTGGAGGCGAACGAGGTGGCGTGCGCGTTCTACCGACGCCAGCTCAAGGAAAGCCCGGCGGCGATTGCGTACCTGAAGGGGCGGGGGCTGACCGGCGCGACCGCGGCGCGCTTCGCGCTGGGCTATGCACCGGACGACTGGCAGGCGCTCAAGCCCGCCTTCGACAGCTACGAGGACCCGCGCCTCGCCGAGGCGGGCCTGGTGATCGAAGGCGACGGCAAGCGCTACGACCGCTTCCGCGGGCGGATCATGTTCCCGATCCGCGACCGGCGCGGCTCGCCGATCGGATTCGGGGCCCGCGTGCTGGACGATTCGCAACCCAAGTACCTGAACTCGCCGGAAACGCCGCTGTTTCGCAAGGGCCAGGAACTGTACGGCCTGTTCGAGGCGGGCGAGGCGATCCGCCGCAAGGGCCGGGTGCTGGTGTGCGAGGGTTACCTGGACGTGATCCAGCTCTCGCAGGCCGGTTTCGACGAATCGGTGGCCGCGCTGGGAACCGCGATCACCTCGCAGCACGTGGCCACGCTGCTGCGCCTGGCCGATACGGTGGTGTTCGCGTTCGATGGCGACGCCGCCGGTCGCGGCGCGGCGCGCAGGGCGCTGCACGCGACGCTGGCCGTGATCCCCGACACCAAGCGCGTGAGCTTCGCGCTACTGCCGCAGGGCGAGGACCCCGACAGCCTGATCCGCAACTTCGGCGCTGCGGTGATCGAAACCGAGGTTGGCCGCGCGCTGTCGCTGTCGCAGTGGTTCCTGGCCTCGCTCAGCGAGGGCGTCGACCTCTCCGAGCCGGAAGGGCGTGCCGCGATGACGGCTGCGGCCCGGCCGCTGCTCGAGTCGATGCCGGCCGGAGCCATGCGGATGCAGCTGGTGCGGGCGCTGGCCGAGCGGGTTGGCACGGCGGCCGGCGACCTGGAAGCGCTGTACGGGCTGTCGCCGGCGCGTCGGCTGCCCGAAGCGCGGCCGGCTGCGCGGGGGGGCGCTGCCTCGCGCCCGGTGGAGAGCCTGAAGTCGCAGATGCTGCGCCGGCTGCTGGCCTACCCGGAGCTGGCGCGCGAATGTGCGCCGACGCTGACCGAGCTTCTGGGTCAGGGCACCGACGCGGTGGACCTGCAGATCGCCGAAGTGCTGGCGGTGGCTGGCGCCAGCCCCCAGTGCAGCTGTGCCGCGTTGATGGAAGCGCTGGCCGACAGCGAATTCGCCGACCGCTACCGGGCGCTGCGCGCGCGCGACCTGCAGCTCGAGGACGACGTGGCCGCCGTCCGTGATGAAATCAGGGACGGAATGCTGGCGATCGAGGAAGCCCGGGTCCATTCGGAGCTGAATGCCCTGAACGCGATGGCCCAGCAGGACCTGTCGGAGACGGTGCGCGAGCGCACCCGGGGGCTGGTGCGGCGTCTGTCCGAGCTGAAGCACCAGCGCAGTGCCGCTGGACTCGCCAAGCCTTGATTTGGATGGTATTATCCAAAGTTACTCCGCCTCAGTGCGGGGACTTGAGGGTCACGGGCCCTCGCGCTGCGGGCACGCCGGCTTGGCGCCAGCTCCGCAGACAGCTCAGGCGTTCGCACCGCTTCACGCGATTTGAATTTGTTGAGGTTCGCCTGCATCTTAGGTCTGATCGGTCCGCTTCAGGCGGGGCCGGCAGCCGTGGAACGTCAGGCGAGCGGGCCGGAACTCACCGGATACCGTCGGTTGCGTTCGAGATTCAGTTTCTTGTGCTGGTTTGACTCAGGCGCCGGTCGGCGGCGGCTGGGTCCACGGCGATTGCACATATAAGGCAGGTGCTAAATGACGCAAAAGAAGGCTCCCATGCAACTGAAGCGGGCGTCTGAGGAAAGGTCGTCTTCGGCGGCCGCCAAGGGCGGCAGCACGAAGCACAAGAAGATCGAATTGAAGGCGAAGGTCGCCTCGCACGCGCACGTCGGCAAGCTGCACGCCGGCAAGGTCGAGCCGAAAAAGGCGACCGCCACGGTCAAGGCACCGGCCCAGCCGGCCGCCGAAAGCGCCGCGCTGCATGCAAAGGGTCGCGCGAAGTCCGCCGAAGCGGAGCGCACGAGGCTTTCCGGCGAGGGCGACGGCGCCGTGCCGGAGGCGCGCGACGACGCCGTCGATCCGGGCGTGCAAGTGGCCGACCGGATGAATCCGAAGCAACGCGCCAAGGACCGCCGCGCCAAAGAGCGGGCGCTGAAAGAGGCGCTGGAGCGCAGCTACCAGGGCTCGCAGGAAGACCTGGAGGCGCGCCGCAACAAGTTGAAGGCGCTGATCAAGCTCGGCAAGGAGCGCGGCTTCCTGACGTACGCGGAGATCAACGACCACCTGCCGGATAACCTGGTAGACGCCGAAGCGATCGATTCGATCATCAGCACGTTCGGCGACATGGGGATCCAGGTGTTCGACCAGGCCCCGGATGCCGAAACGCTGCTGATGAACGAGAACGTTCCGGCCGCGAGCACCGACGACGACGCCGAGGAGGAAGCCGAGGCGGCGCTGTCGACCGTCGATGCCGAGTTCGGACGCACCACCGATCCGGTGCGGATGTACATGCGCGAGATGGGCTCGGTCGAGCTGCTCACGCGCGAAGGCGAGATCGAGATTGCCAAGCGCATCGAGGACGGCCTGAAGCACATGGTGATGGCCATTTCGGCCTGCCCGACCACGATCTCGGACATCCTGGCTCACGCCGAGCGCATCCGCGGCACCCAAGTGCCCATCGACGAAGTGGTCGATGGACTGGTCGATCCGAACGCCGAGGAGTTCCCGGCGCAGGCCGGAACCGAGGCCGAGGAGGACGACGAGGCCGAGGAGAGCACCGACATCGGCGCCAGCGGCATGACGGCCGCCCAGCTCGACGATCTGAAAGCGCGCGCGCTGGAGCGCTTCGACCACGTCACCAAGCTGTTCGAGAGGATGCGCGTCGCCTTCGAGAAGGAAGGCTACAAGTCGCGCGGCTACGTGCGCGCGCAGGAACAGATCCAGGAAGAGCTGATGTCGCTGCGCTTCACGGCCAAGATGGTCGAGCGGCTGTGCGACTCGCTGCGCGGTCAGGTCGAGGAAGTGCGCAGCCTGGAAAAGCAGATCTACGAGATCATGGTCAACAAGTGCGGCATGCCCAGGCCCCACTTCCTGAAGCATTTCCCGGGGTCCGAGACCAACACGCGCTGGGCCACGCGCGAGTCCGAGGGCGGGCACCCGTACTCGGAGATGCTGACGCGCAACCTGCCGGCGGTGCACGAGCTGCAGGGCAAGCTGTCGGATCTGCAAAAGCGCGTGGTGCTGCCGCTGAAGGACCTGCGCGAGGTGTACAAGCAGATGGCCACCGGCGAGGCCAAGGCGCGCAAGGCCAAGCGCGAAATGACCGAGGCCAACTTGCGGCTGGTGATCTCGATCGCCAAGAAGTACACGAACCGCGGGCTGCAATTCCTGGACCTGATCCAGGAAGGCAACATCGGGCTGATGAAGGCCGTCGACAAGTTCGAGTACCGGCGCGGCTACAAGTTCTCCACGTACGCGACCTGGTGGATCCGCCAGGCCATCACGCGCTCGATCGCCGACCAGGCGCGCACCATCCGCATTCCGGTCCACATGATCGAAACCATCAACAAGATGAACCGGATCAGCCGCCAGATCCTGCAGGAAACCGGCCAGGAGCCGGATCCGACCACGCTGGCGGTCAAGATGGAGATGCCCGAGGACAAGATCCGCAAGATCTTGAAGATCGCCAAGGAACCGATCTCGATGGAAACGCCCATCGGGGACGACGACGATTCGCACCTGGGCGATTTCATCGAGGACACGACCACGGTGGCGCCGGTCGATGCGGCCCAGTACTCGAGCCTGGCCGACGTGACGCGCGAGGTGCTCGATTCGCTCACCCCGCGCGAGGCCAAGGTGCTGCGGATGCGCTTCGGCATCGAGATGAGCACCGACCACACCCTCGAGGAGGTCGGCAAGCAGTTCGACGTCACGCGCGAGCGCATACGCCAGATCGAAGCCAAGGCGCTGCGCAAGCTGCGCCACCCGAGCCGCTCGGACAAGCTCAAGAGCTTCCTCGAGTAAGCCATTCTCCGAAGATCACCGGGAGCCTGTATCAAACCGGCTCGCGGGATCGCCCCTCGCCCGCGCAGCGGGAGAGGGGAGGGGGTGAGGGACAGGGCCTCTAGCTCATGCTTGGTTAGAGCAGCGGACTCATAATCCGTTGGTGCCTGGTTCGACTCCAGGGAGGCCCACCAAATAATCAATCACTCGGCACGATGTTTCGACGCTCGCGCCGGTCCGTCGGACACTGATGGGACAGTTGGGTGCCAATTTCGCCGCTTCGGGATACTGGCGCATCCGCGTGCGCCGCGTTTGCAGACGCGGGCACCCGTTACCACGACTCCGAGCTATCGTTGAGCGGGCTGCGGTCAAGCGGCACAGTCCGCTTTGGGCCAGGTCAGCGAGGTCGCCTATCGGCCAGGACCGGTCGCTTACCCGCGCCCTTATATTCGCAGCCAAGCCGACATTGAATTCCCTCGGAAGTCGAGGATCGGGCTTGGCGATTACCAGATCCGCGCCACGATTTGGTCGAAATCAACACCCCAGGCGGAAGGATGTCGGAATCCACTTTCGGGTTGCGTCCTAAGAGTTGGGGTCTGCCGCATCGCCTCGAGCCGTCGGGCGGACCACTGCTAATACATCAGACAGAGGAGCAATCGGTGATGTAGCGGAGCCACTTCCCGTTCGGGACGACTTCATTTGATGGTCGCTGCGGTTGTGCGTAAATGAGAAACTTCCAAATCCGGTACGAGAACCCTGCGCTGATCCCGGACGAGCAGGCGGATCCTGCGTCCTCACTCAGTGACCCCGGGGAAATCATCATCGAGCCCCGCCGCGTGCGGTTTTTCGACGCGCGCAGCGGTATCGACCGCGAGGGATTCAAGCGTACTGAGATTGCTAACGTTCAACGCTCTGGCAAAGCCTTGCGTATTGAACTACTGGGCGCCACCCAGGAGGCCGGTATCGCTTTCCAGGCGACGGACGATTGGGACGCGGAGGCGATCGAATCGCTGCTGACAAACAAGCCGACGACAACGTCAGTTAGAGAGCTGCCGCTCCAGTTCCAAGGTCAAGCGTTGGAGTATTTCCGAATCTGGGTAGTCAACATCTGCCTGACGCTTCTGACCCTCGGAATCTTCTCGGCTTGGGCCAAGGTTCGCAACAAGCGGTACCTGTACTCGCATACCTCGCTGGACGGGACGCCCTTCCAATACCTCGGCCAGCCGATCTCGATACTCAAAGGACGCCTTATCGCGGTGGCCTTGTTTCTGACCTACTTCATATCCAGCAACCTGGTCACTTCGGTTCTGCCGCTTGTACTCTGCGCGGGTTTGGTGCTGGCACCGTGGGTCATCGTGCGTTCGGCGGCCTTCAATGCCCGTTGCAGCGCTTATCGCAACATGACTTTCGGGTTTGACGGGAACTATGCGGAAGCAGCCAAGACGCTTTATTGGCTCGGGCTCATCCCAATTCTGGCCGTCGGAAGTGCGTTCGATTGGGGTGGTATCCCAGCTCTGCATAACACAGTGTCTTGGGTCTTCGCACTCTTGTTCCCGTTTTGGTTGGCGCGCCTCAAAGCGTTCTTGATCGGTAATACGCGCTTCGGTGGCATTAGGGGGCAGCTGCGGATCCTAGAAACACAGTTGTGGGGCATCTATTTCCGGGGCGGCTTGCTATTCCTTGGCTCAATCGTGGCCATAACGATCCTCTTCGCGTTCATAGATTCCGGGGCGTCGTGGCCGTCGACGGTGGTGGCGTTGGCGCTTGCGCTCCTGGCAGGCCTTGCCGGGTACGCATTCGGCCGCGGCTATATACAGGCAAACAGCAGCAATCTTGTGTGGAACAACACGCGCCTAGGCACGGTGCGCTTCGAGTCCGACCTGCAGACACGCGATTTGGGGTTGCTGTATCTCGGCAACGCGATAGCGATAATTGCTTCGGCTGCGCTGATGACCCCCTGGGCGGTCGTCAGGACAATGAAGTACCGGGCAAGGCATACGCGCGTCCTAACCAACGGCGACCTTGTCGCCTTTGAGGGGAGCGAAACGAGTTCTGTCCAGGCGGCCGGCGGCGAAATCGGTCAGATTTTCGATCTCGACCTGTCTCTATGATCAACCTCGAGGGACGCTATTTCGACGGACGGCATCCGTTTGGCCCGACCGCCACCCTGACGCTGTCGGAGGGGCGGGCAAGCCTGACCAATGAGCGCCGTTCGCTGCAGTACGACCGCGAAACGTTGCGCGTTTCCCCGCGCATTGGCCATGCCGCCCGTTTCATCTCTTTTCCGGACGGGGCCCAGATGCAGTGCGACGATTCGCCGCTGCTGGACGCACTGCCACAGGAAAGTCCGTCTGAGGGCCCCATCGCCTGGCTCGAGCAGCGCTGGGCAGTGGCGTTGATCGCCACCGCGCTTATGCTGGCCCTGCTCGTGTCCGGCTACGTCTATGGGCTACCCAGGCTCGCTGAGTACGCCGCGGCGCGCCTGCCGATCAGCGCCGAGCGGAATCTTGGCAAAAAAGCGCTTGGCTCCCTCGATCGCGGCGGTTGGCTCAAGCCGAGCGCACTGAGTCAGGAAGAGCAGGACGGACTCCGGTCCGGGTTTGTGGATCTCGTGCACGGCTTGCCACTCGAACAGGTCTACAGTCTTGAGTTTCGAGCGAGCCCTCGGTTGGGTGCGAATGCTCTCGCCCTCCCAGGCGGCACCATTGTGATCACCGACGAAATGGTGAAGGCGACCACCTCGCCCGAAGAGGTCCTGGCAGTGCTCGCACATGAGATTGGCCATGTTGAACTGCGCCATACACTTCGCCAGGCACTGCAAGACTCGCTGGTCGCTGCCGTGGCAACTGCGCTCGTGGGCGACTCGACGTCGTCTGGCGCCGCTGGCGTTACCGGACTGCCCCTGATGCTGGCACAAGCCGAATATTCGCGAGAGTTCGAAGCGCAGGCCGATGACTATGCCTTCGCTCTTCTGAAACGCCACAACATTTCTCCCAACCGCTTCGCTGACCTGCTCGAGCGCCTCGAAAAACGGAACGAACTAAGCAATACCGCTGCGACTTTCCTCGATTCTCATCCGCCGACCCCCGAGCGAATTCGGCGCGCGCGTGCGGCTTAGCCGTTTGTGTTGGCCGCGAGCCGGCTTGATTTCGGCGGACGAATCCACGTCACTTCTGCAGTAGGAGGCAGCCTTGGCCATCGGGTGTCCGATGTCGTCGTGCCGTGGAAGGATAACGACGCTCCCTATGTGAGTCAGCTTAAGGGAGCGGTGAAGCCCCTTTTGCGCTGCCATGAATGGCTGCTTCGGGAATCGAGTGACCGTTCCCGGGCTGATCGGATAGACCGCAGTGGGTCGCGAGCGCCCGAATGGACCCGCTATCGGTACTGCAGTGCGATGTCTGCTGTGCACGCCTTAGCGCTAAATGGCAAAATCAAAATGTAACCGGCTGGCCCCCTGTACCTCGTTCCGCTCTTCATCCTGTATGCATTGATCGCGTGTGCAAGAACAAAACCGCTGAAGCGGAAATGGCTTTGGATTGTTTTCATCCTGTCCGGAGTGGGTCAGTTCGCAGTGAATTGGACAACTGGTGAATGGAGCCTGAAGCTCGTTCAGTTTCAGTTGTTTGGGGCCGGCGCGTTTGCCCCGCTCTATGGAGCTTGGACCGTTGCGGCGTCATTGCCCGTGGGAGCTGTCGTTTTCCTTTATCGGCGCAGGAGACTGCCTGCAGCGCCTGGCGGCTCGCCATCCTGAAAGTCCGATCCGGATACATGGAGCGACCGAACTCCAATGCCCCTAGCCTCGTACCTTGTCGCTGCCGCCATGGGGCTGGCGGTACTGAAGGCGCTGCGGAACCAGGTGGGGGTGTCGGACACGCCACGGCGCCTACTCATGGCGGCGATGACAGTGGTTCTTGTATCGCCAGCGGTCGTAGGTCACCTGCACAATTTGCTGATCCTCACCTTTGGCTTCTGGATCGTAAGCGCCATCCTGGCGATCTTTGGAACGGTTCAGTTTTACGCCGATACCGCAAAGGTGAATTTGCTGATCGGCGGCGCGATCTTCTTGCTGGCAATGCTGTTCGATCCGCTGCCGCCCCCGAAATGACGTTCGCGCAACGCGCGAGCCCAAGAACGGAGCCTCTGGCTTGCGGGCCCGTCGGAGGTGACTGCGTCTTCGGGCGAACGCTAATCGCTGCTCAGGGCGACCGTCATCCGCTCGGCCTCTTCCTTGTCTACGGCCAAATCGAGATGCAACGCGTCAGGCGTCAGATCAGTGGGCGACGTTGCTGGGACTAACCTGCGAGCCGCAAGGCCTTCGCGCGAGAAACGTGCGATCTGATCGGGCGGCAACGGCTTGCACAACAAGAATCCCTGCACCATGTCGCACCCCAGCGAACCCAGAAGAGCGAGTTGATCCTCGGTTTCGACCCCCTCGGCCACCACGTCCTTCCTGAGCGCGTGTGCCATGTTGATCATCGCGGTGACAACGGCGCCGCGCTCATTGCCGTGGGCGGCTCCCGCGATAAAGCTGCGGTCCAGCTTCAGCACGCGCGCGGGAACCGTCGTCAGGTTGCTGAAGGAGGAATAGCCCGTCCCGAAATCATCGATCGCGAACAGGACACCGGCCGCCGACAGGCTGGCCATCGCGTCGTTCGCCGCTTTGTCTCCCTGCAGGAGAATCGACTCCGTCACTTCGATCTCCAGGCTGTGGCGCGGCATGTTTGCAAGCGCCAGCGCGCTCTGTACGGTTTGAACGAAATGCGAGCGCCGCATCTGGCCGATCGAGACGTTGACTGCCACGCGGGGGATGGGGACACCTTCGCTGCGCCAGCGCTGGTGCTGAAGGCAGGCTTCCTTCAACACCCAGGTGCCGATCGGGTCGATCAGGCCGCTTTCCTCCGCGAACGGTACGAACACGTCCGGAGCCAGCAAACCCTGGGTCGGGTGACGCCACCGCACCAATGCCTCGACGGCGGCCACCCGACCCGTGCGCAGCTCGACCAAGGGCTGAAAGTGCAGAACGAACTCGCCATGTTTGAGCGCATGCCGCAGGTCGCCGTCGAGCGCGGCGCGGCGCTGGGCCTCCACCCCCATGTGCTCCTTGAAATACGCCAGGCGGTTTCGCCCCGCGGCTTTGGCTCGATACATCGCCGTATCGGCCTTGCGCAGCAGATCCGACGGGCCCGCCCCGTCTTCGGGGAACACCGCGATTCCGACGCTCGCACCCACGAACACGACTTTGCCTTCGATTTCGAAGCGGCGCGAAAGCGCCACGATCAGCTGACGCGCCACGGCGCCGGCGTCCCGCGCGGAGGCCAAGCCACCCAGGACGAGCGCGAACTCGTCGCCGCCCTGGCGTGCAACGACGTCGCGGTCGCGTACGTTGCGCCGAATGCGTTCGGCCGCGTATTTGAGAAGCACATCGCCGGCGCTGTGACCCAGCGTGTCGTTGACCTGCTTGAAGCGGTCCAGGTCGAGGAAAAGTACGGCCACCCGCGTCTTCTTGTCCGCAGCGTCGGCCAGCGCGCGCGCTAGGAACTCCAGCAGCGCCTCGCGATTCGGCAACCCTGTCAGAGGGTCCGCGTGTGCCAATTCCTTCAGCTTGCGGTTGCGCTCCGCCGTCCCGCAGGCCATCCGCAGCCGACCGATCAGATCGCCGATCAGGTCCAGCTGTTCCGCGGTGAGCCCGCTCGCCCGCCGCCGGCCGAGAACGATGAAGCCTCGTGTCTGCCTCGAGCCGGGAATGGGAAACAGCGAGAACGTGATCGAAGTCGGCTGCGATTCAAGCTGGGCCGCCGTGGTGGCCGGAATCGGGAGGGCGCCATGCCATTGCAGTACGGGTTGCGCTGGAATGCGCGGCAGCAGATCGGGGTCGGCGGCGATCTGGGTGCGGCCGATCCGGTCGGAATCCTCGCACAGGCTCGTATACACCAGCGACGAATCCGGCGAAGGAATCTCGTTCAGCACGACGACGACAAGTTCAGCGCCCGTGACCAGGCGCAGGCAACGCACGGCGCTGCGTGTGATTTCGTCTATATCGAGCGACCCGAGGATAGTCCGGTCGATGTGCGAAAGAGCCGCGTGCGTGGCGATGCTCAAGCCGAGATGCCTGGACACGTCGCTGAACGCCCGAGCCAACGCCGGGAGCTCGTGGCTGCCATCGGGCGGCATCGTTCGACCTACCTGCCTGCCGATCGATCCAAGCGCAGCCTTCAGCCGGCTCAGCCCCAAGGCGGCACGGCGTCTGCACCACAGAGACAGAACGAGAGCGTTCAATGCCGCGGTCAGTCCGAGCGTGTACGCGATGAAGGCGAGATCCGGGTGGATGCGGTGCCGATAAACGAGGTACGAAACTGCGGCCAACGCCACCAGCGGCGACAGCACGGCAGCGACACCGACCTGCAACCCCTGCAGGCCGATGGGATGGTCGCGACTCCAGAGTCGAATGCTCATGAGCAATGAACCCAAACTGGCCGAACGCGTCCCGAGTCGCGTCGGCTCCATGCATGTTGCAAGAGATTTCGGCGCAAACGAATCACCCCGATCGGGTCGCCAGCCTACTCGGTCTGCGTCCTGGACGAACGCGGCGTGGAAATGGCATGCCGGCGCTACCGGTGTGCCTCAATTGCGGCATTTTGTCGAGCTGAGCCCTGACGGCTACCAGCCTGTCGGCGGATCCTCTCGGTGATTTCAGCCCTTCGGACACCGCCCGAATGTTGCGCTCGGCCCCCGCCCTTAACGATGATTGCATGCGTCAAGGCACTCTTCGGGCGTTCGATGCGTGTTCGCCTTGCATGCTTCGATGCACCTCTCGATGTTGGACTTGGCTGGCGGAGGTGGCTCGGAGCTGATGTACCCGGCATTGCAGTGAAAGCGAGCGTGTTGCGCTTCGATCCGGCGACCGGCCGCATCGACGGACTGCCAGTGCGTCGACATCGATTCCGACTTACGCCATGCTCACGTTCGAGACAGCCGTGAGACTCCGACTAGGGTGATCGCGTGCCGGCGATGGGCTGCGCGTTCTAGCAGCGCGAACCCGGGGGCAGATGACGAGTGAAGGCGTATCGAATCTGGGCTTTTATCGTCGCAGCGGTTGCCGTCGTGGCGGGCGTGGCTGTTGTTCGATGGAATTCGCTTTCTTCCACCGAGGATGGGAAATCCGGTAGTTCGTCCGGCAGCTCAGCCGGTAGCTCCAGGTCATCCTGGACTCTATTCAGCGGCATTGGCAGTACGGGCAGTGCTCGGAGAACGGGTAAGCCCGCAATCGAGTTCACCGTACCCACGGTGAAGGAGTACGACGGGGGTTCGTTCGACCTGGAGAACCTGACTGTCGTTAAGTATGTGGAGAAGTACCGTACGGCGGCAGTCACAGGGCAAAATCCCGATGCGGCATATCGTGTCTATATGGCCGAGAGGATGTGTTCTCATATCCCGGAAACGCAGCGCCGTCAGGGTGAGGTCGTGGACGACGAGGCTGACGCGTGTGTTGGGGTTACCCCGGCGATGATCTATGAGCGCCATCAGTTCTTGCGGCAGGCGGCGCAGGGTGGCATCGCCGAGGCGGCAATGGATTTTTACCGAGACGGTCCGCCCGGACATGAGGCCGGCGACCCGATTCCGGCCGATTGGGCAGCCGACGCGATTGGGTTCCTTCGGGCCTCGGGCGAACACGGCGATACATACGCTCTGCACACGCTGGCTTCCGTGTATCAACAGGGTCAGTTGGTGCCGCCGGATACGCAGAAGGCTTTGACGTACAAGGCGGCGATGCTTGTATTGCACCCGTACGTACTTCCGGGCGGTAGCCCGGTTGCGCTAGAAGACACCCCCATTATCAAGACGCTAAGCGCTGGCCTGTCTCCGGAGCAGGTAGCAGGGGCATTGCAAGAAGGCAGAACAATTGCGGCGCAGTGCTGCGAAAAGCATTAGGACCGAATCGCCGGCCAGAACGCGTGCGATAAATCGGGACACGCTGAACCGGTTGCATCCCGACAGAGATCAGGACCGTTATTCAAGGAAACGTCCTGGACAATCTCTGACAAATTTTCACTCCGGGACCTTTTAGACATTGCCAACGCGGGGTAGCCTACGTGTCCCGTGAAGGAGTGATGCCCGCGCAGAGCGCATGGGCACTCGTTTTGGGACGTCCGGCGCGGCGGGAGTTGAGGATGGGGCGCTCAGCTCGATCGAGAGAGGGTTCGGATTGTCCTGGGCACGGGCTTGGGATTTGTCGCCATCTGCGATGAATGAGCGCCCGGGCCATCCCCAAGATGTCATCCCTCTCGAGTGTCAGTAAATGCCGAACATCGGATCGTGTCGGTGACTCCTGGCTTCACCGCGATTCCCGGACTCGAGCCGACACAGCTCCTGGACCGCGGGCCACCCACCGTTCTTTTCTCTCCGGAAATGAACGCGCAGGCGCGCGAACGGTTCCGGATCGAGTTCGATCTGCGCCAGGCGCTGGAAAAAATGCAGCGGCACCGGTTTTATCAGCCTCCGCTCGACAGCCACACGACGCCCATCAGCGGCTATGAATCAGGGGGGACGGTCCATGAGTAATCTGAACTTACGCCAAGTGGAGGACCCGATGCACAGGGACGAGCTGGTTCCCCCGGTTGCGAGGCAGCTGCTGGACGGTCTTCTGGCACTGAAGAGAGGTGATTTTTCGGTGCGGATGCCTTCCCATCTGATCGGCATCGACGGAAAGATCGCCGACTGCTTCAATGAAGTGAGCGAACTGAACCAGCGAATGGCGGACGAACTCAAACGCATTCGCTCGGTCGTGGGCAAGGAGGGCAAGCTCTCGCAGCGAGCGAACCTCGGCGACGTGCGCGGGGCCTGGCACGAGTCGGTCGACTGCGTCAACGACTTGATCTCGGATCTGGTCAATCCGACGTTTGAAACGGCGCGCGTCATCGGCGCCGTGGCGAACGGCGACCTCTCGCAGATGATGGCACTGGCAGGCGACGGGCGACCGTTGCAGGGCGAGTTTCTCAAGACTGCGACCACCGTCAATACGATGGTCGACCAGCTGGGCTCGTTCGCCTCGGAGGTCACGCGTGTGGCTCGCGAGGTCGGGACCGAAGGCAAGCTGGGAGGACAGGCGCTGGTCAAGGGCGTCGCGGGGACGTGGAAGGATCTGACCGACAGCGTCAATCTGATGGCCGGCAATTTGACCGGCCAGGTCCGCAATATCGCTGAAGTGACGACCGCCGTCGCCACCGGCGACCTCACGAAGAAAATCACGGTCGACGTCAAAGGCGAGTTCCTCGAGCTGAAGGTCACCATCAATACGATGGTGGACCAACTGCGGTCTTTCGCCTCGGAGGTGACGCGCGTTGCGCGGGAGGTGGGGACGGAAGGCAAGCTGGGCGGCCAAGCCGACGTGAAAGGTGTGGCGGGCACCTGGAAGGACTTGACCGACAGCGTGAACTCGATGGCGGGAAACCTCACGGCGCAGGTGCGGAACATCGCCGATGTCACGACCGCCGTGGCCAAAGGCGACCTCTCGAAGAAGATCACGGTCGACGTGCGCGGCGAGATCCTGGAGCTCAAGAACACCATTAACACGATGGTTGATCAGCTGCGGTCATTCGCCTCGGAAGTGACCCGCGTCGCCCGGGAGGTTGGCACCGAAGGCAAGCTGGGCGGCCAAGCGGACGTTCAAGGGGTGGCCGGCACGTGGAAGGACCTGACCGACAGCGTGAATTTCATGGCGGGCAACCTCACCGCCCAGGTGCGCAACATCGCCGAGGTCACCAAAGCGGTGGCCAACGGCGACCTGTCGAAACAGATCACCGTCGATGTCAAGGGCGAGATCTTGGAGCTGAAGAACACGATCAATACGATGGTTGATCAGTTGAGCTCCTTCGCTGCGGAGGTGACACGTGTTGTCCGCGAGGTTGGCACCGAAGGCCGACTCGGGGGACAAGCGGACGTCCAGGGGGTCGCCGGGACTTGGAAGGACCTGACCGACAGCGTCAACGTGATGGGCGGCAACCTGACGGCCCAGGTCCGGAATATCGCGGAAGTGACGACCGCGGTGGCGAAGGGGGATCTCTCAAAGAAGATCACGGTGGACGTGCGCGGCGAGATCCTGGAGTTGAAGAACACGATCAACACGATGGTCGATCAGCTGAGCTCCTTTGCCGCCGAGGTGACACGCGTCGCTCGCGAGGTGGGGACAGAAGGTCGCCTGGGCGGCCAAGCCGATGTCAGAGGGGCGGCGGGAACGTGGAAGGACTTGACGGACAGCGTGAACTCGATGGCCGGCAACCTCACCGCGCAGGTCCGGAACATCGCAGCGGTCACGACGGCCGTGGCCAATGGCGACCTGTCGAAGAAGATCACCGTTGATGTGCGCGGCGAGATCCTGGAGCTCAAGAACACCGTGAACACGATGGTGGATCAACTGAGCTCGTTTGGCGCTGAAGTCACGCGGGTTGCTCGCGAGGTGGGTACCGAAGGCATACTCGGTGGGCAGGCCGACGTCAAGGGCGTGGCAGGAACCTGGAAGGACCTGACCGACAGCGTGAACTCGATGGCCGGCAACCTTACGGCGCAGGTCCGCAACATCGCGGACGTGACCACCGCCGTCGCCACAGGCGATCTGTCGAAAAAGATCACCGTCGATGCGCGCGGCGAAATCTCGGAGCTCAAGAAAACGATCAATACGATGGTGGACCAGCTGCGCTCCTTTGCGTCGGAGGTCACGCGCGTCGCCCGAGAGGTTGGGACCGAAGGCAAACTCGGCGGACAGGCCGAGGTTCGCGACGTGGCTGGTACCTGGAAGGACTTGACCGACAGCGTGAATTTCATGGCCGGCAACCTGACGGCGCAGGTCCGGAACATCGCGGAGGTCACCAAGGCGGTCGCCAATGGAGATCTGTCGAAGCAGATCACCGTCGACGTCAAGGGCGAGATTCTGGAATTGAAGAACACGGTCAACACCATGGTCGATCAGCTGAGCTCGTTCGCGGCGGAAGTGACGCGCGTGGCCCGAGAGGTCGGGACCGAAGGCAAGCTCGGCGGCCAGGCGGACGTACGGGGAGTGGCGGGCACGTGGAAGGATCTGACCGACAGCGTGAATTCGATGGCCGGCAACCTGACCGCGCAGGTGCGCAACATTGCCGCAGTCACAACGGCCGTCGCCAATGGCGACCTATCGAAGAAGATCACCGTGGACGTGAAGGGCGAAATCCTGGAGCTCAAAGATACGATCAACACGATGGTTGATCAACTGCGGTCCTTTGCCTCGGAGGTTACGCGCGTGGCCCGAGAGGTTGGGACCGAAGGCAAGCTCGGCGGCCAGGCGGACGTCCGCGAGGTGGCGGGCACGTGGAAGGATCTGACCGACAGCGTGAACTTCATGGCCGGCAACCTCACGGACCAGGTCCGCAACATCGCTCACGTCACCAAGGCGGTGGCCAGCGGCGATCTTTCAAAGAAGGTCACCGTCGACGTCAAGGGCGAGATCCTTGAACTTAAGGATACCGTTAACACCATGGTTGACCAACTGAGCTCGTTCGCCGCCGAAGTCACCCGCGTCGCGCGCGAGGTTGGCACTGAAGGCAATCTCGGCGGACAGGCTCACGTGCAGGGGGTGTCGGGCGTCTGGAAAGATTTGACCGACAACGTGAACTTCATGGCGAGCAATCTGACCAGTCAGGTGCGCGGTATTGCGCGGGTCGTCACGGCGGTTGCCGGAGGCGCCCTTAACCGGAAGTTGACGGTCGAAGCGAAGGGCGAGATCGCCGAGCTGTCCGACACGATCAACAGCATGATCGACACGCTGGCCACGTTCGCTGACCAGGTAACCACGGTCGCACGCGAAGTCGGTGTCGAAGGCAAGCTCGGAGGCCAGGCCAGCGTGCCGGGCGCCGCCGGGACCTGGAAGGCCCTGACGGACAACGTAAATCAGCTGGCCCAAAATCTGACGACACAGGTCCGGGCCATCGCCGAGGTGGCGACGGCGGTCACTAAGGGTGACTTGACGCGTTCGATCACGGTTGAAGCGCTTGGAGAAGTGGCGGCCCTGAAGGACAACATCAACGAGATGATTCGGAACCTGAAGGACACGACTCTGAAGAACAGCGAGCAGGATTGGCTGAAGACCAACCTCGCGAAATTCAGCCGGATGTTGCAGGGCGAGCGCGACCTCCTGACGGTCGGCAAAATGACCCTCTCGGAACTGGCCCCGGTCGTCGCGGCCCAACAAGGCGTGCTCTACACCCTGGACAACTCCGAGGAGAAGCCACAGCTGAAACTGCTGGCCAGCTACGGACACACCGCGCACGACGCGGTGCGGCCAACGTTGGCCTTGGGAGAGGGATTGATCGGGCAGTGCGCGATCGAGAAGCGGCAGATCCTGCTGTCGAATGTCCCGGCGGACTACATTCGCATTTCGTCTGGCCTGGGCGATGGCACGCCGGCGACCCTTGTCGTCTTACCGGTGCTTTTCGAGGGCACCGTGAAGGCGATCCTCGAGCTCGCGTCCTTCGAGCGGTTCAGTCCAACCCACCTGGGGTTCCTCGACCAACTGATGGAGAGCATCGGCATCGTCCTGAACACCATCGAAGCCAACACGCGAACGGAAGATCTGCTCAAGCAATCTCAATCGCTCGCGGCAGAACTTCAAGCGCAGCAAGAAGAGTTGCGGCAAACCAACCAGCAGCTCGGGGAGAAGGCGAAATTGTTGGCGGACCAGAACGTCGAAGTGGAAAGGAAGAATCGAGAAGTCGAGCAAGCGCGTCAGGCCCTTGAGGAAAAGGCCAAACAGCTGGCGCTCACATCGAAGTTCAAGTCCGAGTTCCTCGCGAACATGTCGCACGAGCTCCGAACGCCGCTGAACAGCCTGCTCATCCTTTCTGACCAACTGTCGCGGAACCGGGATGCGAACCTGACCGACAAGCAGGTTCAGTTCTCCAAGACGATCCATGCGTCGGGCAATGATTTACTCGGTCTGATCAATGACATCCTCGATCTCTCAAAGATCGAGTCCGGGACGGTGGTGGTCGATATCGAGGAGTTGCAGCTGCAAGACCTCCTGGAGTACGTCGACCGGACGTTCGGCCACGTCGCCGAGGCTAAGAAGCTCGAGTTCAACGTTGACCTTGCCGAGAATCTGCCCGGGATCATCCGTACCGATTCCAAACGCCTGCAACAGGTGTTGAAGAACCTGCTGTCAAACGCGTTCAAGTTTACAGAGCATGGGCGAGTGTCGCTGCGGATCGCACCGGCGACGAGCGGCTGGAGCCGCGACGAGGAGACGCTCAATAGGACAACCTCGGTCATCGCGATTTCGGTGGCCGACACTGGGATCGGTATCCCCCTCGAGAAACAAAAGATCATCTTTGAAGCGTTCCAGCAAGCCGATGGCAGCACGAGCCGGAAGTACGGTGGGACCGGCCTGGGCCTGGCGATCAGTCGTGAGCTCTCACGCTTGCTGGGCGGAGAGCTCGTGCTGACGAGCCAGGTCAATCAGGGAAGTACCTTCACACTGTATCTGCCGCAAAGTTTCACGCCACGCGACGGCCGCAGCGTGGCCGTCGCGCCCGAGGCGGTGCTGCCGTATCGTGATGTGTTCTCCTCGCTGAATCGGGAGACGGAGCTCGCGGTCGCCAACATCCCGGAGGTGGAAGCAGAGGCGGCGACGATCGGGGTGGAGCCACTCGGAGCGGGTGCGCCCACGATGCTGATCGTCGAAAACGACGTGGCATTCTCGCAAATCATGCGCGACATGGGACGCGAGCAAGGTTTCCGCACCCTGGCGACGGCGTTTGGCGCCTTCGGCCTGACGCTGGCACGCGAACGCCAGCCCGATGCGATCACGCTCGATATCCGACTGCCGGACATGGACGGCTGGCGCGTGCTGGGACGACTGAAGTCCGAGGTCAAGCTGCGCCACATTCCCGTATACGTCATTTCCACCGACGAGGACCGGCGGCGCGCGCTGGCGATGGGCGCCATGGCCGTACTTTCCAAGCCGGTCAATACTCGAGAGGCGCTCGAAGCGGTGTTTTCTCAGATCAAGGGGGTGCTTGCGCGAACGCGACAGCGGGTCGTCGTGGTGAGCGAGGACGACGCGGAGTCGGCGGAAATTGTCGATGCGTTGCGTGACCAAAACCTGGATATCCACATCATCCATCCGACGACCGAAGCGATGGCCGAAATGCCCTCTGGATCTCTCGATTGCGTCGTGGTTCGAGCGCCGATCCGGACGATGCCCCTCGCACTGTGTCTTGCTACCCTCGCCGAGCAGGTCGGGTCGCCTGACCTGCCGATGATCATCTACGCGCCGGAGCCGCTCAACGCCGAGGCGGAGGTGCAACTCACCAAAGCGGCGCAAACTCTCACGATCAAGCGCGTGATGTCGGCCGAGCGGCTGATGGACGAGGTGGCCCTATACTTGCACCGGCCTTTTGGGCAGTTGTCGCCTTCCAAGCAGCAGATTCTTCGCACGCTGTATGAGAACGACGACCTGCTACGCGGAAGAACTGCGCTGATCGTCGACGATGACATCCGAAACATCTTCGCGATGACGAGCGTGCTCGAGCAACACGGCATGAACGTGCTATCGGCCGAGAGCGGGAAGCAAGCCATCGAGCAGCTGAACTTGAACTCGAACATCGAGATGGTGTTGATGGACATCATGATGCCGGACATGGACGGGTTCGACACCATGCGAGCGATCCGACGCATTCCGAGCTTCAAGTCGCTACCCATCGTGGCCGTCACGGCCAAAGCGATGAAAGGTGATCGGGAGCGGTGCATTGAGGCCGGCGCCTGGGATTATTTGTCGAAGCCGGTCGATCCGCTCCAGATGGTGTCGAGCTGCCGGGCGTGGCTGCGCCGGTAAGATCTCGCAGCCACGAAAGTGGACCAGAAAGGTCGCGTTTGATGTCAGGCAATCAAATTGACGAGGGACCAACCATCGTGCAGGGTCGGTCGACAGCAGTAGGGGCGGCTCCGAGTGACGTGAAGGTTCTGCTCGTCGACGACAAAGAGCAGAATCTCGTGGCCCTCAGTGCCGTACTCGACCAACCTGGACTGACGGTCGTCTGCGCCCAATCCGGCAAACAGGCGCTGCGCTACGTTCTCAACGAGACCTTCGCAGTGATTCTTCTCGATGTGAACATGCCAGGAATGGACGGCTTCGAGACGGCCGAGCTGATCCGGCAACGAGAAGCGTCGGCTGACACCCCCATCATTTTCCAGACAGCGCATGCGGACGACGCTCATATGTTCAAGGGCTACTCGCTGCGTGCGGTGGACTACATCCTGACGCCGGTTCAGCCGGAAGTGCTCAAAGCAAAGGTCGGCGTGTTCGTGGAGTTGACTCGCAAGACCAACGAGAACCGACGGCAAGCCGAGCGGCTTCGGGAAGCAGAAGCGCAACTGCGGCGGCAGGCGGAGAAACAGCTTCGCACAGCGGACGAACGTCTGAAGATCACGATCGACAGCGTGCAGGACTACGCCATTTTGTCATTGGATAGAGACGGTCGGATCGACAGTTGGAATGGGGGAGCTGCGCGGCTTTTCTTGTTCGACCAGACGGAAATACTCGGCAAGGACATGGACATTCTGTTTCCGAGTGAGGATCGGGAACGTGGCGTCCTGGCGGATCGTCGACGGGAAGCGATTCAGACGGGGCGCAGCGAGAGCAGTACCTGGTTTGTGCGGAAAGACGGCAGCCGGTTCTTTGGAAACGATGTGCTCGCCGCGATTCGGGACGAGAGAGGGTATGTGGGCGGCTTCAGCGAGATCATTCGTGACGTCACGGATCGCAAAGCGCTCGAGGAGGCGTTGTTCGCAGAAAAAGAACGCGCTCAGGTCACACTGAACTCAATCGGCGAGGCTGTCCTCACCACGGATCTGTCGGGCAGGGTCACGTATCTCAACCCGGTCGCCGAGCGCATGACGGGGTGGTCCTGCGGCGAAGCAGCCGGCCGGCCGCTCGCCGAAGTCTTCGACATCATCGACGGCGAGACGCGTGAAACCGCTCAGAATCGCGTGGAATTAGCGGTCCGGCTGAGCAAAACTGTGAGTTTGCCATCGAACTGCATTCTCGTCCGGCGTGACGGATTCGAATCGCCCATCGCAGATTCCGCGGCCCCGATCCACGATCGGGAAGGGCAGACGACCGGTGCGGTGATCGTGTTCCACGACGTGAGTGCAGAGCGGGCGATGTCTCTCCGACTGTCTCATCTGGCGCAGTACGACGTGCTCACCGACTTGCCGAACCGAACGCTCCTGGACGACCGGCTGACCCAGGCGATTGCGTCGGCCCGGCGCCGCGGCACCGGCCTCGCCGTGCTGTTCGTGGACCTCGATCGGTTCAAACACGTCAATGACTCCTTCGGGCACGCGATTGGAGACGTGCTGCTCCAGTCGGTGGCGCAGCGGCTGCAGGCGTGTGTCCGCCTCTCGGACACGGTCAGCCGCCTGGGTGGAGACGAATTTGTGATCGTGCTTTCGGAGCTCGATCAGGTACAAGACGCAGCCATCGCCGCGTGCAAAGTGCTCACGGCGCTGGCGGTGCCCCATAGCGTGGGCGGGCAGGATCTGGATCTCACGGTGAGTATTGGCGTCAGCGCCTTTCCTTCTGACGGTCAAGATGCAGAGACCCTGATCAAGAACGCGGATACCGCGATGTACCACGCCAAGGAAAATGGGCGCAACAGCTACCACTTCTTTGAGAAGGACATGAACGTTCGGGCTGTCAAGCTACAAGCCGTCGAAGGCAGCCTGCGGCACGCCCTGGAGCGGCAGGAATTTGTGTTGCATTACCAGCCGAAAATCAATCTTGAAACGGGTGCGATCGCCGGCGCCGAGGCGCTGATACGCTGGCTGCATCCGGACCGAGGACTCGTCCCTCCTGCGCAGTTTGTGCCCATCGCGGAAGACAGTGGCCTGATTCTGCCGATCGGCCAGTGGATCCTACGCGAAGCATGCAGGCAAGCCCGAGCATGGCTGGATGCCGGGCTGGGGCCGATGCCTGTGGCGGTCAACATCTCCACGGTAGAGTTCCGCAGCAAGAATTTTCTGGAAGGCATTCGCGCTATCTTGCTCGAGACCGGCCTGGAGCCACCCTTTCTCGAACTCGAATTGACCGAAAGCGTCCTCATGCAGCATCCCGAATCCACGGCGTCCGTGCTGCGGGCGCTGAAGTCCATTGGAGTGCGGCTGGCAGTTGATGACTTCGGCACCGGCTATTCCAGCTTGAGCTATCTGAGGCGGTTTCCGATTGACGTCCTGAAAATCGACCAGTCATTTCTTCACGACATCGCCCGCCCGGAAACAAAAGATGCCGCAATCGTGAGCGCCGTAATCACCATGGGAAAGAATCTGAAGCACCGAGTCATTGTGGAGGGTGTGGAAACAGAAGAGCAGGTCGCGTTCCTGCGAGCCCATCGCTGTGACGAGGCACAAGGCTTCTATTTCAGTCCGCCTGTGGCTCCCGAGCAGTTCGCCGAATTGCTTGCAAGGGCGACTTTCCCCGCGTTCGCCACTTAAAGGCCGGCCGATCCGAATCGCTACTTCGCCTAAGGAGCTGAGGGTGCGGAAATGGTCTCGCTTATCGGTTGCCACTCCGCCCAGACGACGCTAGGTCGGCGATCCACGCTCTTGCTTGCGTGATCGGGTTGTCCGGTCTGACCGACCCCTTTCCAATGACGGTTGGATCGGGTTGGACGATGCTGGAGACATCGATCCACCCGACAACTCCGAATAGCAGAGATGTGCCGATGGTCAGTCCCAACCTCCGAGGCAAGCTCATGCTCGTCCGCACAAAAAACACCAGTGCCCCGACGGCAGCCCACAGAAAGGCAAGCATCAGAACATAGGTCATGGGTGGCCCTCCTTTCACGTACGCTCAGCCAGGTACGCAAGTCCGCGGTCGGACGTAAACACTTTGTCTCTACTAGGCACACACGTTAGGCGTTAGGCCGGTTGCCCGCAATTCGGCTTACCCTGATAGGGCATCGAGGCAAACACCCTAGTCTGGATCGCGGGTACGTCCCTCGTTCGCGCGGGACGCACATCAACAAAAACCCCGCCGAGGCGGGGTCTGTGTATCTACGACTCATCGATACACCGCTCAATGCACCGCGAGCCTTTTCGCTGCCGCCACGGCCTTCTTCGGCAGCGTGAGTTCCAGCACGCCGTCGCTGTATTTGGCTTGGGCGGTCCCCTCGTCGACCTCCTGGCCGAGCGAGAACGCGCGCTGGATCATCCCGTAATAGCGCTCGGCGCGAAGCACCGTCTCGCCGTTCTCGGCGTCTTTTTCGTGCTTGACTTCCGCAGATATCCCAACTTCGTTGCCACTGATAGTTATGCTGATCTCTTCCTTCTTGACGCCGGGCAATTCGGCTGACACTCGATACTCCTTGTCGTTCTCGGTCACGTCCATGCGGATTGCGTCTCTGCGGAACTGCGTCGGCGCGGGCGCACGCATCTCAGGGTTCGGCAGCCACACGGGGACGCCACGGAACCAGTTCTCGAACGCATCTTCGAGTGGATTAAAGCGTGTGATGTTCAGCATTTTGTTCCCCTATGAAAACTCAAACCGATCGGCGGTGGGTGAGTGGACTTGTGGGCCGATTGGCCATTGATTTACATGGGGGCGCCATTGCGAATATCAAGGTGCGTGCCTGAGTCTTTCTTGAGGCAGGGCCCCTCAGCGCCGGATCCGCTCAGGGGGAGTGCGGTCAAAGTTGAGGGTGGTCCGCCTGCGTGCGCGTCGGGGCGCGACGTGTGCGCCAGAGACGAAGGTGGAACCGGAACCCGTTGCTAGGGCTAGGCGAAAACCGGTCGAGGCGACTAAAGACTCACCGGACCCATTCTGGCATTTAGGCACGCCGGATGGATGCCTGGCAAGGGATCGAGCTACCGCGAAAGTGAAAGAGAGCTTGCTAAGTGTGCAGTATGGGAGGACGATGATGATGACTCATGGGAAGTATGGCCGGTAAGGTTTAGCGGCCTTTTGTGCCACCTATTCCTGCCCGGATTTCGGAAACCCATAGTCCATTGGCCGACGTTAACGTCGGCCAAATAATTTTCAGCTGAACCACCGGCTCGTCCCAGGGACCCCAAGAAGATTCGAGTTTGTTGGCTACTCGAGTTGCGCGCCGTGCTCGACGAGATACCGCTTGACGTCTTCGAATCGGACCTTGCCGGTCTTGCCGCGGTCGATCTCGGCGAAATGCCGGGCGACAAATCCGAGGCCACCTGCGCTCGCTTGTTTCTGGGTCAATGTCCCGAGGTGGTCGACGTCGGCCGCTTCAAAAGCCTGGCGCAACTTGCGCTCGACCTGGGTGCGAAGCGCGACCCCTTGGGTGGGCGGTGAGGCGGAGGGCCTGCGCGACTCGGGCGGCACCCACGGATCGCGAAGCGTCGGCCCGGGTGCGAGCGGCTTCGACTCGTCGGCTCCCGCAGCAGAGGCAGCCGGAACGAGATGCGCCGCGCCCATCAATACGGCCGAAAACAGCCAACATAAGGGTGCGCGCCGAAGCGGGCGTGCTGTGAACGCAGTCCAATTCATGCAGCGTACTCCGCGGCGGCTCACTTGCGCGCGCTCGCGCGCTGATAGAACTGGACCAGATCCGCCTTTTCCGCGATGCGTGCCTGGTCGTCGAGGTAGGTCATGTGCCCGGCGCGATAGAACGTCGTCTGAACATTGGCGTTGACGCCCAGCCGCGCAAGATCCGTTTCCGTCTGGAAGAAAGGCGTCGCCAGATCATAGTAGCCGTTGAGTGACAGCACGCGCAGATTCGGATTCAAGGCCAATGCGGCCGCCAGATCCGGCAGAACATCCGGCAGCGCGAGGCCATCGTGCGCAAAGGTCCACACTTGAAGGGCATTGCTCAACGGCGTGTATCTTGAAGGGGTGGTGTATTGCAGGTCGACGGCAAGATAGCCGTCGATGGCATTGGCGAACGAAGGCGTAATGAAAGAGCTCGACGGGTCGCCACTTTGCGCCAACGGGCTCAGGAGCGGCGCGGACACCCGAGCGTCATAGATTCCGATCAGAATGCCTGCAATCAGGGTCGGCTGGTAGACGTCGGGCCCCAGATTGAAGTTGGTCCCCCATTTCTGGGCGGAGAGGCCGGTCGTGTTGCCCAGCGTGTCCAGCAATGTCGCGTTGGGTACGGCGCCCGACGCGAGAAACTGCGTGACCGCCGGCTGGTAGTCACTGATTGTCAAGGCGCGCATTTGGGCTACGAAAGCCGGCAATGCGGCATCGGTTGGATTGGGGACGTCCAACTGATAATAGGCGCCAATTGCACCGTACGACGGGACGTAACCGCCACAGCTCACCACGGCATTGCCTGTCACGCCGCAATTGCTGTTGTAGTTCAAGATGGACGATTGCAGGATGACACCGTTCAGGCGTACGCCTGCAGTCTCGAGCAGGAAGGCCAGCAGGGCGCTGCGCGTCGTGCCGTAGGATTCCCCGAACAGGAAAAGCGGTGAGGCTGCGCGAGCGTTAACCGCAAGATAGCGAACGACGAAGTCCCGGAATATGGCCCCGTCCGCGTCCACACCCCAGTACGCCAGATTGGTGTTCGGCGCCACAGCCTCGGAGAAGCCAGTACCCACCGCGTCTACGAAAACGAGGTCGGTCGTGTCCAGCAGACTTTCCGCATTGTCGACGAGTGGAAATGGGCTGACCGCCGTGGTCGAAGGATCGCCCGTGACCAAACGCTTCGGACCGAACGAACCCAGGTGCAACCAGATGGTGGACGACCCGGGTCCGCCGTTGTAGAAAAAGGTCAGCGGACGCGTCGTTGCATTTGCCGGTTCCAGAATGTAGGCGACGTAGAAGATCGACGCCTCCGGCGCACCGGTCGTCGGGCTCGACACAGTCAGGTGCCCGGCCGTCGCATGGTAGGCGAGCGTTGTCCCGTTAATGACGATCTGGTGATGCGTCGTCGAGGCGAGTTCTGTGGCTTGCGCCAGCGAAGCCGCGGCGTTGCTCGAGTATTGCGTCGGATCGAAATAGGTCGCCGCATTGCTGCTTGAATCTGTTCCGCCGCAACCGACCAGCAACAGACTCGACGCACAGGCGGCCACCGCCACTGCCGAGCGCAACCACCGTCGTGAGGTCGATTGCGAGGGTTGCATCTTTTGCGGGTACGCTCCGTTCCTGCACACTTTGCCACACACCGCGGCGACGCCTTTTTAAGGCGTTGTTTAATAAGAGGGAGACAATCGAATGAAACGTAGATCCGTTTTTTGGCTCCTTACATCGTGCATTGCAGCAGCCGCGCCCACAGCCTATGCAGAGCAAAAGATGATGGATGACAAAGCGCTGATGGCCGATCTGAAGGGGTCCGCTCCAGCGCCTGTGATCGCACACGCCACGATCATGAACATGGGTGCTGACGGCAAGATGAAGGTCACCCAAAAGGGAACCAACGGATGGACCTGCATGGACCCGGGCGGGGCGCCGATGTGTGCCGACGAAGCGGCTATGGAGTGGGTGAACGCTTGGCAGACGAGAGGTCCTGCGCCGCGGAAGCTGGGCTTCATCTACATGCTCAAAGGCGACAGCGGGACGAGCAACACCGACCCATATGCCGCCAAGAAGACTGCGGACAACAACTGGGTCAAGACGGGGCCACACGTGATGATCATGGGCGCAGAGGCCGAGAGCATGCTGCAGGCGTACCCTAAGGACCCGATGCCTGACCCCACCAGGCCCTACGTGATGTGGCCCGGAACTCCGTACGAACATCTGATGTTGCCCGTCAAGTAAGCCAAATCCGTCGACCCACCGACATATAGATCAAGAACTTACGCGAGCTCGCCGGAACGAGCGGGCGACCGGTCGAGGTGGGACGCCGATCCGGGTCAATCCGGGGCATCGCCGCGCCGGTGTTGTTGCCACCATCACGTATCGACGCATGCCTCGGCAACAAAGATATGGGTTGACGCCGCTGACGCGCCGTTCCTCGGACTGACTTGCTGGACCATCGCTATGGACTCGAAACTCGCAGCCGCAATCCTTCTTGCAATCCTGCCTCTGGCCGTGGGTGCGCAGCCCCCGGGCCCGTCACAATCACCGGGCCGGGTGGTCGTCGCCGGCACCGAGTCCGGGCAGCGGTCCATGCAACGCCAGCAGGACCTGGAAGAGCGCCGCAGCAAGCAGGAACTCGACCGCCAGGCCCGTCTCGAGCTGATGGAGCTGCAGCGCGAGATGGATCGTGAACGACGGCAGATCGCCGAGCAGCGCAAGCAACTGCAGCGCCTGAGCGCGAAGAGCGAGTCACAACGGGCCGCGGCCCAGGAACCGCAGACTCGGGTCACCTCAGAGGCGCGTTCGCAGTCTGCGACTACGACCGTGCGCTAGTCAAAAAAATGTCGGACGCCTAAAATCTCCGACTCGTAGGCGTCATAGCGCGCTGCTAGAAAGACATCCGGCGGGCGCGACCTAAGACCGGCACTGCCCGGATCGCCGAGTCTCGCGCAGGAGCTCAGATCATGGACTACCAGGCCCGCTGCCATAGCGGACGCGTGCGCTTCGCTCACGATCACCTACGTCAACCCGGCGAATGACCCGAGCAAGAAGAGCGTGCGTTGGACGCAGTACGGGTCTTGTCTCGCACGAGAATTCGGAGTCCACTCGCGGTCTTAAGCTCGTGAACGAACCACGTTGCGCAGACGCGGCAATGCGCCGCGCTCCGCCAGAGGAGTGGGTGCATCCAGATGAACAGGATCCTTTTGGTTGCCGTGCTGGCCGCGTTGACCATGACTGCGCGGGCGGCCCCGCCTGGCATCAGCCAGTGCATCACGCCGGACGGTCGCACACTCTACGGCGATGACGCCGATCAATGCAAAGACGCTCCGATTCGCACGCTGGATTCAAACGGAACGCCGAAGGAACTTATCGCGTCGCCCCCGACCGCTGAGGAACGGCAGGCGAAGGAGGAGGGGGAAAGAAAGAAGGCGGATCGAGATCAACAAAATAATGACCGGTTCAAAGACAATGTGGCGCTGCTGGACAGATATCCAAGCGAGGACGACCTGCAAGAGGCGCGGTATCGTGCGCTGGGAGATCAGATAGGGCAGATTGACCAGGCCAACGATCGGCTGAAGAAGCTGGTCGCGAAGGCAAGGGATTTTGCTGAAGAGGTGAAGTTCTTCGAGCCCCCGCATCGGATGCCGGACGATCTGAGGAAGGACCGCGACCTCAATCGCGAGTTGGAGCAGAGTGAATTTCAGCGCATCGCGGACGCTGCCCACGAGATCCAGCGCATCAACGATCGGTACGACGCGGACCTGAAGCGTTACCGGGAGCTGGTAGATGACATGGCCAAGGTGCCGCGCGATCTGAAGAAGAAATAGCCCAGCGCAGATTGCATAATTCGCGATCTTCGCCGTTCAGGAGGAAGCCATGGCCAAGATGCAAGCTGCGCAAGTCCGCCGCCCTGGTGCGCTGGAGCTGGTGCAAGTGGACGTACCCGAACCGGCGGCCGGACAGGTCCGTATTCGAGTGGAAGCCTGCGGCGTATGCCACAGCGATTCCCTGACCGTTAACCGGGTGTTTCCGTGGATGCAGCTGCCGCGGACCCCGGGCCACGAGGTTGCTGGCGTGATCGACGCCGTCGGTCCAAGGGTCGACCCGTGGAAGGTCGGACAGCGGGTCGGAGTGGGATGGCATGGTGGTCATTGCGGCCACTGCGAGTCGTGCCGCAAGGGCGATTTCGTCACCTGCCAGAACCAGCAGATCTGCGGAATTTCCTACGATGGCGGACACGCCGAGTACATGGTTGCGCCGGTGGAAGCGCTGGTGTCGATTCCGGCGGAGCTCACGGCCGCAGAAGCCGGGCCTCTGCTGTGCGCAGGCATCACGGTCTTCAATTCGCTGCGCAATGCGGGGGCTCGCCCGGGCGATCTGGTCGCGGTGCTGGGAGTCGGCGGTCTCGGGCATCTGGGCGTGCAGTTCTCCGCCAAGATGGGATACAGAACCGTGGCACTGGCGCGCGGTCGGGACAAGGAACCGCTGGCCAAGCAGCTCGGGGCGCACGGGTACATCGATACGACGCAGCAGGATCCGGCGGCCGAGCTCGCCAAGCTGGGCGGTGCCCGCGTCATTCTGGCCACGGTCACCAGCTCCAAGGCAATGAGCGCCGTGCTGGGCGGCCTTGGGGTGAACGGCAAGCTCGTGATGCTCGGGGCCGACATGGAGCCGTTGTCCGTGAGCGCCGTGCCGATGATCATGAGGCGCCAGGCCATACAGGGATGGCCTTCGGGCTCGCCGCGCGACTCCGAGGAGACTCTGGCGTTCAGCACACTGACGGGAGTTCGCGCGATCATCGAGACGGTTCCGCTCGCCCAGGCGCCCCAGGCCTACGAGCGGATGATGAGCGGGAAAGCGCGATTTCGGATGGTCGTGGTGCCGCGCGCTTGAAAGTGCGTCTTTTCATTTTCGCAGCGGTACTCACTGTTTGCAGCGCCGCGCTGGCCGACGATTGCGAGACCGCCTGCACGAATTCCGAATTGACGTGCGTGACCGGGTGCAGTGCGAACAACTCCTGTTCAAAGGAGTGCTTGAAACAGACGGAACGCTGCATGAGCCGCTGTGAGCAGCCAACCGGCACCGCGACCCAGGGCTGGCAATGCGACGCGGAATTTCAGTCGCTCGAGGTGATCGACGACGGAAGCAGTTCGGTCTTCAACATGGGAGCCGGATCGTCCGACTGCAGAAATCGGAAATGCACGATCAAGGTGCTCTTCAAGGTCAAGAACCAGGACGGGAACTGGACGGGTCCTTGGGGTGCAACCTTCACGCTGGAGCATCAAACCGAACAACAGCAGCAAGTGCCGGCGGGTGGTCGATTCGACCCGTATCCGGAGGTGCAGGTGGACTCGATCCAGTGCAACTGATCAGTGACGCACGATGTAGCGGGGCAGAGCGTTGGGATCGCCGACGATGGGGCGATACGACGCTTTTGACACGGCGACGCTGAGCGCGAGCGGGCGCAGTTCCTCCGGCGCATCGATCAGCTTCGTCACGCAAGGCGCCGGCACGACCAGGTAATGACGCCGGTCGGGGGCGTACGTCAGTTCGCGCCAACCCTGCGCTGCCAACCATTCCCACAGCTCTTCGCTGACACCTGCCTGGATCGTCATGCGCAGCTCTCCACAGACGATATAGGCGCCGATCGCGGGCTTGGGTCCGCGCCGAGGAGGGGTGCGTTCTATCCGAAAGCGGAAAAAGCTACGAACCCGATCGTGCAGTGTCTGAACCACGACGAGACCCTTTCCCGGAGCCGTCCGACCTCCAAGTCGATACCTGGAAGGGTGTACTGAGGCACACACACTAAAAGCGGCTCACTCGGCCGCAAAGCGGGGAAACACCTTAAATTCAGGATTGGCCTTAACGGCGCGGCCCATCGTCGGCGTGCCCTCCTGGTTCGACTCCAGCGGGGCCACCGAGCGGACAACAGCGGGCCGGGCTAACCGACGATCGAGCTTTCCTTCACACTGGCTTCGCTGCGCTGCTGCCGCCCTTCCGCATTGACCGTCGGCTGGGTCTGGGATGCCCGGCGCATCTGCTGCTCGACCAGGTGGCGCAGCGACACCGAATCCAGAAAGGCGATCATCTGGCGATTCAGGCTGGCCCAAAGTTCATCTGTCTCGCAGAGCTGGTCGTTGTCGCCGATCTGCTGGCCAGCGCCCTGCGTCAGCTCCGGCGGCTCGTCGACCGCCAGAATGATGTCCCCGACGCTGACTGATTCCATCGGCTTGGCGAGCCGGTATCCGCCGCCCGGACCGCGGGTGCTTTCAACCAATTGGTGGCGGCGCAGCTTGGCGAACAGTTGCTCCAAGTAGGACAGGGAGATCCTCTGGCGCTCACTGATGCCCGCCAGCGTCACGGGCCCGCGGTGCTCGCGCAACCCAAGATCGATCATCGCAGTTACGGCGAATCGTCCTTTTGTCGTGAGTCGCATCGGAGTTGCTTCCTCTCGTGATCCAAAACTCCCCGTCAATCGGAATTCACAGCGCCGAGAACACGGTAGCCGCCAACCAAATTTGACTTCCGGAGCGAGCAGCTCGACAAGTGGGGTCTTCCCCATTTACCCCAACTTTGCATAACCCGTAGCCGGGAATCGTGAGACCTCAATCGCGGGCCTGCTCGAGGCGTTTCAGTGGTATCGGGTCGCGATCGAAGCCATCGGGCGCGTGAAGCTGCCGGTGCGGGTCGCCGCGGGCAGAGGCTTGCTCGTTACCGCCGACTTCGCAACAGGAAGGCCACTGAGGCTCTGCCCCTGATGTGACTTGAAACGCAGCCTTTTATCCCAACATCTTTTTGCACGGGAGAAGGCGACATGCGCGGCGCGATTCAGGTTTCAGTCACCTCTGATTTCATTTGCCCCTGGTGCCTGATCGGTGAACGGCGTTTGCAGGTGGCGCTTGCCCGACTCCCAGGAGATTTGGCAGTACGGATGCGCTGGCTGCCGTTTCAGCTCAATCCGACCATGCCAAAAGAAGGACTCGACCGTCGGGCCTATCGCACGGCGAAGTTCGGAAGCTGGGAACGCTCGCAGGCGCTGGACGCCCAGGTGGCGGCCGCTGGCCGCGGCGATGGCATCGCCTTCAACCACGCGCGCATGTTGCGCACGCCAAATACTTTGGCGGCGCATCGTCTGATGCGTCTGGCCGCGCGCGAAGGCGACCCCACGCGCCTGGCCGACCGTTTGTTCGCCGGCTACTTCATCGAAGGCGAGGATCTGTCGGACAACGGCCGGCTCGCCGCGCTCGCGGTCGAGGCGGGTCTGCCCGAAGCGAGCGTCCAGGCCGTCCTGGGCAGCGACGAGTACGGCGATGAGGTGCGTGCGCTCGAAGCCGAGGGCAGGGTGGCCGGGATAACCGGCGTGCCGTTTTTCCAGTTCGGAGAGATCGCCGTCTATGGCGCTCAGTCGGTCGACGTTCTGCTGGATGCCTTGAAACAGGCAGCCCGAGCGACGGCCAGGAGCTGAAGCGCATAGCAACAGGCGTTGGGGCCGCTCTGGCCCCAGATCGGGCGTCGAGCCCGTTTTCGTAGTAGCCATCCTTCCCCCGCTGTGTGGAGCGCCACCCGAAAATTGGGTGGGAGAGGCCCCATATTCCTGTAAATGAGTACCGTCTAATGCATTAAGGTTTATAAGATATCTTGCCGATTTGTTCCGTCAAGACGCTAGTACTTCTGGGTAGTTGTAGCTTGTACGTACCGTGTTAACGCGGTTCTGGCTGCGCTGGGGGGTGGGTGCGATGTTACGGGAGACTCAGGTGAATGCCCAGCGTGAAGGCCGCGCGAAGCGCCGTGTCTTCTACCACCGCTACGACCTGTTGCTGGCGAACTGGTACTTGCTCACCAACGGCGTCCAGGAACAGATCGAGCAGGTCCGGCAGGACTTGCACGACGAGCTGGCCGGCTGGCGGCCGCACCAGCCGGAGCCGGATTGGAATGCTTACGCGGATCGGGTGAACATCATCTGCCGCGGAGGCTTCGTCGGGTAAGGCAGCCCGGCCGCTGCGCGGCCGAGCCCTCGCCGAGTCCTGAAATTCACGTCGCGCGTGCGTGCGCGGGCCGCTTCTGCCGGCTCGACCGACGCGCTGCGTTTCGACAAGAGTCGGCGTCCCCGTTTACTATCCGGCGACCTCACCGGCGTGCACGCATGAGCAGATCCGTCGCGAAGAAACGGAACAAGGCTCCGGCCTCCGCCCCGCTGCTGCGCAAGGCGCGCGCAAAGAAAGCCGCGCCCGTGCGCAAGGGCGCCTTCGCCAAGGCACCGTCGGCCCTGGCCGGCGAAGTCGCGGCACGGGCCGGCGCGCAGGCGACCGATGGGCCTTGCATCGTCGCCGTTGGCGCTTCGGCCGGCGGCTTTGAACCGATCAAGAAGCTGCTGTCGCTGACGCCGGCCGACGCGGGCCTGGCGTTCGTTGTGATCCAGCACCTGGATCCGACCCAGAAAAGCCTCGCCACGGAGCTGTTCGCCAAGCGCACCAAGATGACCGTGACCGAGGCGCGCGACGGCGTTCGGGTCGGCCCCGGACACGTCTACACGGTGCCGCCCGGCCAGGATGTCACGATTGACGGCGGCGTGCTGCACCTGGCCGCTGCCGAGCGGGCGCGCGGGCAGCGCATGCCGATCGACCACTTCCTGCATTCGCTGGGCGAGGATCAGCACCAGAAGGCGATCGGCGTGATCCTGTCGGGCACCGGGGCTGACGGCGCCCTGGGCCTGAGGACCATCGCGGCCAACGGCGGCATCGTGCTGGTGCAGCAGCCCGATTCGGCGCAGTTCGAAGGCATGCCACAGGCCGCCGTGGCCACGGGACTGGTCACACACACACTGGCCGTGGAAGACATGCCCCCGGTGCTGGTGGGCTACGCGCGTCACCCGTACGCGGTCCGGCCCGAGCAGCCGGCGCCGACGGCGGCGGCCCAGGAGCCGCTGCTGCGCGCCATCGTGGAGCTGATCCGGGCCAAACGCGGCTACGACTTCACAGGTTACAAGCGCGGCACCCTGCTGCGGCGCATCCATCGTCGCATGGGGCTGAACTACATCGAGCGCATGGCCGACTACGCGGCCCGGCTCCGCCATGAACCGCGCGAGATCGATGCGCTGTTCAAGGACCTGCTGATCAGCGCCACCGAGTTTTTCCGCGATGCGGAAGCCTGGCAGACGCTCGAGGCGGAGGTGATCGCACCGCTGGTCGCGGCCAAGGGCGAGCACGACCCGATCCGGGTCTGGGTGGCGGGTGCTTCCACTGGCGAAGAGGCCTACTCGCTGGCCATGGTGGTGCTGGAGCAGCTGGACAAGACCGGCAAGGACTGTCCGTTGCAGATCTTCGCGACCGATGCCAGCGAGGATGCGCTGGCCGTGGCGCGGATGGGAATTTATCCGGCCGGCATTGCCGCGCGCCTCTCGCCGGCTCGTCTGCGCCGGTTCTTCGTCGAGATCGACGATGGCCGCCACTTCCAGGTGAGCAGTGAACTGCGCGGCCACGTGATATTCGGCCAGCAGAACCTGTTCAGCGACCCGCCGTTTTCCGGGGTCGATCTGGTCACCTGCCGCAACGTGCTGATCTACCTGGAACCGGAGGTGCAAAAGCGGGTGCTGCTGCTGCTTCACTTCGCATTGCGGCCCGACGGGTTCCTGTTCATGGGGAGCGCCGAGGCGCCGGGGCAGCGCGAGGACCTGTTCGTGCCGGTCTCAAAGACCAGTCGCATCTACCGGCGCGTGGGCACCACGCCCCGTGACCAGCTCGAGTTCAGCGTGGTCCAGGCCGGCCCGCGCGCGGCACCGGCCGGCTTCCGGCCGCGGCTGTCGGCCCCGCAGCTCACGCAAGCGGCTCGCCTGGCCCAGCAGATCATCTTCGACCGCTTCGCCCCGGCCGCGGTGCTGGTGGACGGCGAGTTCGAGACGCTGTACTTCTCCGGCGCGACCGATCGGTACCTGTCTCAACCGCGCGGATCGCCCACCCACAACCTGCTGTCGCTGCTGCGCGAGAGCCTTCGTTCCCGGCTGCGCGGCGCGATGAACGAGGCCGCCGCCACCAGCACCACGGTCGTCGTGAACGACGCGCAGGTCAAACGAGGCCAGGTTTACGAGCCGGTCCGGCTCACCGTCATCCCGACCTTCAGCGGGGAAACGCAGAAGCTGTTCCTGGTGGTGTTCGAGGAGGAGACCGGGCCGCCGACCGGGCGTCGCGGCATCGCCCGCGATCTAACGCTGGTCAAGCAGCTGGAAGAAGAGCTGCACGTGACCCGCGCGGATCTGCACGCCACGGTCGAGTCGCTGGCGGCGTCGAACGAGGAGTTGAAGGCCTCCAACGAGGAAGTGGTCTCGATCAACGAGGAGCTGCAGTCGAGCAACGAGGAGCTGCAAAGCTCGAAGGAAGAGCTGCAGTCGCTGAACGAGGAGCTCGTCACCGTCAACCAGCAGCTGCAGGCCAAGGTGAGCGAGCTGGAGACGGCTAACAACGACCTGAGGAACGTGCTGGCGAGCACCGATGTCGCCACGCTGTGCCTGGATCGCGACCTGATGATCAAATGGTTCAGCCCGGCGGCCCGTAAAGCGCTCGGGTTGATAGCGAGCGACGTGGGCCGGCCGGTCAGCGTGTTTGGCGTGCCGATGTTGGGCGAGACCATGATGAGCGAGGCGCGGGCGGTGCTGGCGAGGCTGGCCCCGGTGCAGAGCGAGGTGCGCGGCGAGCGCGACCGCTGGTACCTGCGCCGGACGCTGCCCTACCAGACTGAGGAGGATCAGGTCGAAGGGGTGATCGTCACGTTCACCGAAATCACGGAGAGCAAGCGCAGCGTGGATGAGCGCGCCAAGCAGCTGCGCAGCTTCGCGTTCGAGCTGACCCGGGCCGAGGAGAACGAGCGCCAGGCGATCGCGCGCGATCTGCACGACGACCTCGGGCAGCTCCTTTCGGTGATAAAGCTCAAGCTCGGCAAGCTGCGCAGCACGGTAGAGCAGCCCGAGGTGCAGCGAGTCCTGTCGGAGGCGTCCGAGCTGATCGGGCGCGGCGAGCGCAGCGTGCGGTCGCTCGCGGCCCAGCTCAGCCCGGCGGTGCTGTACGAGCTGGGGCTGGAGCCGGCGCTGGAGTGGCTGGCCGAGGAGATGCGCAACAGCTACGGCCTGTCCGTCGAGCTCAGCGACGACGGCGTGGCCAAGCCGCTGGGCCAGTCGGCCCGCGCCATCGTGTACCGCGCCATCCGCGAACTGCTGATCAACGTCGCCAAGCACGCCGGCGCCGCCAAGGCACGCCTGGCCACGCATCGGGCCGGCGACAGTCTGGTCGCCACCATCAGCGATGCGGGCGCCGGCTTCGATCCGGCTGAAGCGGCCAGCCGGCCGCGACGCGGCCTGGGTCTGAACAGCGTGCGCGAGCGGCTGTCCTTCATCGGCGGGACCTTCGAGATCACCAGCGCGTCGGGCCATGGCACCCGGGTCACGCTGACCGCGCCGGTGCCAACGCCCGAGCAGGCCGCCGAGGAGACTGCCAAGTGAGAGTCTCCGAAAAGCCGCCGGACCAGTACCCGTGGTACCTGGGCCCGTTCTTCTGGAACCAGAAGCGCAAGTACGGCCAGGTGCTCCAGCCCGGGATGCTGTGGGGGCGAGTACCGAAGCTGTTCATGGCGGTGGCCCTCCTGTACGGCGTTCTGGACCGGCGCGCCAGCCCGCTCGATCCGGTTCTGAGGTCGCTCGTGACCGTGCGCGTGTCGCAGATAAACGGCTGCGGCTTCTGCGTCGACATCAATTCGGCCACGCTCGCGCAGCGCGCCGGCTCGCAGGCCAAGGTCGATGCGCTCGATGCGTGGCGCGACAGCGCGCTGTTCGACGAGCGGGAAAAGGCGGCGCTGGACTACGCCGAAGCGATGACCGATTCGACCCGGCGCGTCACCGACGCCATGGTGCAGCGGCTGCGCCGCAGCTTCGACGAGGACGCGATCGTGGAGCTCACGGGCCTGATTGCGTTCCAGAACCTGTCGAGCAAGTTCAACAGCGCCCTGGACGTGCCGGCCCAGGGTTTCTGCCGCCTGCCGCAGGCCAAGGGCGTCCCGGTCGAGCGGGTCTGACCGGGTTCATACTGACGGCCACCGAGACACTGCACGGACAGGAGGACGACCGATGGGCGTTGCCGAAACGGACCGGGCCCGGCCCGGCCACATGGATGCGGCCGAGTGGCCGCTGCGCCAGCAGCTGGCGGCCTGCTACCAGGTATTCGACTTTCTCGGCTGGAGCGAGTCGATCTTCAACCACATCTCGCTGCGGGTGCCGGGGCCGCAGCGTCATTTCCTGATGAACCCGTTCGGGCTGAACTACGACGAGGTCACCGCGGACAACCTGGTCAAGGTCGACCTGGCCGGAGAGAACGTGCAGGCGGGCCCGTACCGCGGCAATCCGGCCGGCTTCGCGATCCACGGAGCGATCCACGAAGCGCGCTCGGATGCGCATTGCGTGATCCACACGCACACGACCGCGGGCATGGCGGTCGCGTGCAAGGCGGCCGGGCTGAGCCACGACAACTTCTACGGGGCGATGCTGCACGGGCGCGTCGCCTACCACGAGTTCGAGGGCATCACCGTGCGTCCCGACGAGCGCCCGCGCATCGTGGCGAGCCTGGGCGACAAGGAGGTGCTGATACTGCGCAACCACGGGTTGCTGGTGCTGGGAGCCGACCTGCCATCGGCGTTCCTGCTGTACTGGACGCTGCAGCGCTCCTGCGAGGTCCAGGCCGCCGGTGCCGCCATCGAGGGGCCGGACCGCCAGCTCAGCGATGCGGTGCGCGCCCAGATGGGCCGGGACGCGCGCGTGTTCGACGGCGACGGGCGCCTGGCGCAGGGGGTGTTCGACGCGATGGTGCGGCGGATGCGCGCGGCACGCCCGGCCTGATCCTCGCGCCGCTCAGCGCGGGCGGATATCGCGCAAGAAGGCCTCGCGGTCGGCCTGGGTCGCGATGGCTTCGAGCAGCAGCAGCACGAACTGCTCGGGATCGTCGGTGCGGTCGCGCGCGCGCCGCACCATCACGCGCGCCATCGGCCCGATGCACCTGGCCAGCGCGGCAGTGGCCCGCTCGATCTCCTCGGGGCCCAGCCGCGCGGGGCCGTCACTGGCGCGGGAATTGGCGAAGGCCGGCTGGCGCAGCGCGCCGGCCGGTTTGTGGCCCGCCACCGGCGCGAACGGGCCGGTCGACAGGCTCGAAAGAAAGGCCCGGCGCTCGTCGACGGTCTGCAGCTCCTCGGCGATCAGGTTCACCAGGGTGTCCACGTCCCCGCAGCGTTGCGCGGCCCGCTGCACCAGCACGCGCGCCATTGGCCCCACGACGCTGGCGAGCTGCGTCTGCACCGAACCGAGCGTGGTCGGATCCCATCCCGGCGGCCAGGGCGTGCGGCCGGAGCTGGGCCGGCCCGACGCCGATGCGCCGGCCTCACCCGGCTGGCGCCGGTGCTTCGGCGCCGGCGCGATCATCACGGTCTCCTGCGACACCGCTGAATTGACCGGCCCGGAATAGGCGGCCAGGATGGCGTCTCGAAACGCCGAGGCCGATTCGAAGCGCCGATCGGGCGCCTTGGCCAGCGCCTTCATCACCACCGGCGCGTAGTGCGCGCAGCGGCGGCTCTGCTCGTCCTCGTGCAGCGCTGCCGGGTCCTGGTTCAAGACCCGGTACATCACGCTTTCCGGGGCGCCGTCGAACGGAGCCTTGCCGGCGAGCAGCTGGTACATCACGGCGCCGGCGGCGAACAGGTCGACCCGATGGTCGATCGCCTCGCCCCGGTACACCTCCGGCGGAATGTAGCCGGGCGTTCCCATCATCGGAAAGGTCTGCGTGATCTCGGAGGCCTCGATGCGGGCTATTCCGAAATCGGCGATCTTCAGCCGGCCGTCCTTCATGATGATCAGGTTGGCCGGCTTGATGTCGCGGTGCCAGACCTTGCGCTCGTGCGCGTGCCCGAGCGCATCGAGCAGCTGAACCATGATGCTGACGGCGTCGGCTTCGCTGAACACGGTCTTTTGCGCAAAATACTCGCGCAGGTTGCACCCCTCGACGTATTCCATCGCGATGTAGGCGCAATCGTCGCTCTGCCCGAATTCGAACACCGCCACGATGCCGGGATGCGACAGGCGGCCCGCGGCCCGGGCCTCGTTGCGGAAGCGCGCCGCCAGCGAGCTGCCCGCGCCGCCCTCGTTCAGCAGATCCCAGCGGATCGTCTTGATCGCGACGGTGCGCCGGATGTCCGGATCGAAGGCGCGGTACACGGCCCCCATGGCTCCGCGGCCGAGCAGTCCCGTGACCGGGTACTTGCCGAAGCGCTCGGGGACGATCAGGCCGTTCATGCCAGGCACACGTGGATCGCCTGGCTATGCGTCCAGCAGCTTCATCGCGTGGTCGACGCTCTTGCGCATCCTGGCAAAGGAGCTCGCCAGGTTGCCGATCTCGTCGCGCGAAGCGTAGGCGAACTCGGGCGCCTGCAGATCGCCGGTGCTCACGCGGTTGGCCAGGGAGGACAGCTTCGAGACCGGCCGGATCACGATCTGCCACAGCATCAGGTTCAGCACCACTCCGATCGCCACGAACACGGCCGCCACCGCCGTCATGAAAGCGCGGAACGCCTCGGTGGCGCGCCGGATCGGGACCTCGGTGGGAACCGAAATGACCTGGGCGCCGATGACATCGTTCATTCGCCAGCCGAAACCGTTGGCCGGTCCGTAGCGCTCCACCAGGGTGGGCGGCGCCGCCTCCACCGAGCTGTGGCAGGTCAGGCAAGCCGGGTCGCGGATGCGGATCGGCCGGGCCACGTAGAACGATCCGCCGGTGGAGGTGGCGCGCTCGCCGGTGATCTCGGTCTTGGTGCTGTCGTTGCGGAAAAGGTCCACGATGTCGCTTTCCCATTCCACCGCGCGGTCGCGCGGGTTGGTCGGGTTGAGCGTGGCCTCCTTGTAGGAGAACTCGGGAAACCGCTTGCGAAGGTCGTCGAACACCTCGGTGGCCGAATAGGCCGGCACCGTCTGCGGCAGGAAGCCGTATTTCATCTGCGTGTTCAGCAGCGGCTTGACCTGCGTGACTGTGTAGTTGCGCTGCGCGATGGCCGACTCCATCAGCAGGCGCGCGTCCTGTGCGATTTCGGCGCGCGCGTTGCGTTGAAGCAGGTTCCACGACACATACGCGGTCGCTCCCATCCCCGCCAGGATGATGGCGCCGAACGCCAGATTGAACTTCAACAGCAGACCCATAGTCCCCCAGGCACTCAGGATGGCGGTGATTTCGCGACCGTCGGCTCCGCGGGCGCGTGCGCGCCGTCCGGATCGATGGGCGGCGGCGGATACAGAATCGGTCGCCACTCCGGCAGGTCGCGCAGATTCGCCTCGAGCGAGCGCCGGAAGGCCGGTTCGTTCGCCTTGTCCTTCCAGCGCTCGGTGAGCTGGCGCCGGATCGCGCTGTCCGACTTGAGCCACGGTTCCACGTCGGCATAGGCGAAGTCGGGCGCGGGCCGGGCCGCGACCATGCGGGTGCGGAACGCATCGATGCGCGAGGGCAGCGTGTCGCGGAACGGCGCGGGCAGCTGCTGCAGGAACTGCGGTGACGGCCGCCCCAGCACGATGCCGGCCGCCTGCGCCCGCTGCGAGTAGAACTGCCCCGGCTTCAGCGCCACCGGTGCGGGCGCGCCGCCGCGGCGCCGCTCGGCAATCCGCGCGCTGCCGAATTCGGCGAACACGGAAGCTTCCTCGCCTTCGAGCCGGGTCACGCTGACGTTGTTGGCAATGCCGAGTTCGAAGCGCGAGGTGCGAAGCACCTCCAGTGCCGGCGGCGAAGCGGTCCCTGCCGTCACCTTGATCCAGCCGGCCAGCAGGTAGGCCGCGCGCAGCGGCGCCGGTCCGGCTCCCGCGGGCAGCAACATCAGGCTGGTCTGGGGGCCCAGAGCGATTTGCGTGCCGCCTTCGAGCTCCAGTTGGACCAGCGCGTCGGCTCCGGTGGCGACGATGTCGCCGCCGGTCAGCTTCACGCCAGGGGCTGCGACGAAGCGCGAGGCGCCGCGGATGAACAGGGCTGGTCCGTCCAGGATCGTGACGGTGGCGTCCAGCCCTGCGCTCTTTGCAGCGGCTTCGGCTGGCAAGGATGGGGCGCGCGAGGCGGCCAAGGCCGCTGCGGATGTGGTAGCCGCCGGAACCGTCGCGACCGCTTTGGCCACAGGGGCGGGCGCCGGCGAGGACGACGGTGCTGCCGAGGGCGACAGTGCTGCCGAGGGCGATGATGGTGCCGGGGTCGACGATGCTGCCGCAGGCGACTGCGCCGGCACGAGGGACGGCGCGGCGGCGGCGTGCGGCGCCTGCACGGCCTGCGGCGCGACTTTGGCCGGCCACCACCGATCGACCATCAGGTACACCACCACCAGCGACAGCACCACGATGATCGCGCGGTCCAGGCGCCGTCCGGTCTGCACGCGGATCGATTTTCTCGGATCGACCAGCACGGTCGCCTTGATTCCGGAGGGCGTGAACTCGAACAGCCACGTGAAGATCAGCACGGTCGGCAGGCCCAGCGCCATCGCCACCAGCACGAGCTCGTTAGCCAACTTGGGAACCTCGAGCATGTGGAAAATCACGTGCACCGGGTCCAGCACGACCCAGCAGAAGGTCAGGTACAGCAGCCCGACCCGCACCACGTTGCGCCGCTTGATCTCGGCGATGAGCTGCAGGATGAAAGAATGGCCGCCGGCGAAGCGGGTGGCGGAAGTCGCGTCCACCGCGGGCTGCGATGGCGCTGCCGGCGCAACCTTCGGCGTCGGCGCGCGCGCCTCCTTCCCCCGTTCCGAAGCAGTTATCGACATCGTGTTGTATTGGCCGCAGCTCCGCTCAAATCGCCGCGCAGCGCCTGACATTCAAGACGCAATCGGGCCGAAAAACGCGACCAGCAACAATTCTCACACTGCGGGTAAGGGGTGTACAGAGCGGGCTTTGCCTACTTAACTTGTACCGCGAAGGGGCTATCTAAAACTCTTCAACCTCTTGAGCCAGCGCGCCAGCCGGGCGTGGACCAGCACGTAAGCGGCGCCGCCCAGCGGGACGAGCGTCGTGAGCTCAACGCTCTGGCGGTCCACCCAGGCCTTGAGGGCCGGATCCGACAGCGCGGTGTCGCCCGCCACCCAGCCCAGCAGGGCCCCGCCGGCCAGGATCAACAGCGGATACCGATCCAGCATCCGCGCCACCGCCATGCTGCCGAAGATCACGATCGGAACGCTCAGCGCCAGCCCGAACGACAGCAGCCAAAAGCTGCCGCGAGCCGCTGCAGCCACCGCCAGCACGTTATCCAGGCTCATCACGGTGTCGGCGACGATGATCGTGGTGAACGCCTTCCAGGCGTCGTGCTGGCCCTCGGCGCGCTCCGACTCGGTGCGGCCTGCCGGCTTGTCGGCGAGCAGGCTGATCGCGATCGCCAGCAGCAACACGGCGCCGACCAGCTTCAGGTACGGCACGTTCAGGATCAGCGCGGTGAGCGCCGTCAGTACGATCCGCAGTACCACGGCGGCACCGGTGCCGATCCATACGACCCGTCGCCACAGCCGCGCGGGCAGGCCCCGACAGGCCATCGCGATCACGAGCGCGTTGTCGCCGCCGAGCAGCAGGTCGAGCAGGCAGATCTGCAGCACGGCAACGACGGCACCCAAGGCGCCGTGCTCGATCACCGGCATGGGTTGGGCGCCGTGAAGGGTTCGACCATGTCGGATCGATCGTAGCCCGGCACCGATTCGGCCACACAGCGGTGTCGAGTACACTGTGCGCTGGATGTATCCGTTGGACAGCGACTGCCGTTCGGTGCGCGCCTTGCCAGGCAGGGCGACGGGCCGGTGCGCCTGCTGCGGCTGGCGGACCGCGCACTGATGTCCGACTACTCGGACTTCAACCACTTCGGGCTGGACCTGCGCCTGATCGAGGCGGTCCGGGCGATGGGCTATGAGCGGCCCACGCCGATCCAGTCCAAGGCGATTCCGATCGTTCTGAAGGGCGGCGACGTGATGGGAGCGGCCCAGACCGGCACCGGCAAGACGGCCGGCTTCGCGTTGCCGATCCTGCACAAACTGCTGCCGCGCGCCAGCGCCAGCATGTCGCCGGCGCGCCATCCGGTGCGTGCGCTGATCCTGGTGCCGACCCGCGAACTGGCCGACCAGGTCGGCGACAACGTGCGCCAGTACGCGTCCAAGACGCCGCTGCGAACCGCAGTCGTGTTCGGCGGCATGGACATGGACCCGCAGACCGATGCGCTACGGGCCGGCGTCGAGGTGCTGGTGGCCACTCCCGGGCGACTGCTCGACCACCTGCAGCAGAAGAACACCTCGCTCGGACAGGTCGAGGTGGTGGTGCTGGACGAGGCCGATCGGATGCTCGACATGGGCTTTTTGCCCGACATCTCGCGCATCCTGAACCTGCTGCCGCGCGAGCGGCAGAGCCTGATGTTCTCGGCGACCTTCTCGGAGGAGATCAAGAAGCTCGCCGCCAACTTCCTGCGCAATCCGGTGCTGGTGGAGGTGGCGCGGCGCAATTCGACCGCCGACACGGTGCGCCAGGAGCTGGTGCACGTGCACGAATCGGAGAAATACGCAGCGCTGCTCACGCTGCTGGCCGATCCGGCCATTCCGCAGGCGTTGGTGTTCCTGAACACCAAGATCGGCACCCGGCGGCTGGGGCGCCAGCTGCAGCGCGACGGCGTCAATGCGGACGCGATCCACGGCGACAAGACCCAGGAAGAGCGCATGAAGGCGCTGGAGGCCTTCAAGAACGGAACCGTGCGGGTGCTGGTGGCCACCGACGTGGCCGCCCGCGGACTGGACATCACGGAGCTGCCGGCGGTGATCAACTACGACGTGCCGTTCGCGCCCGAAGACTACATCCACCGGATCGGGCGCACCGGGCGCGCCGGTCTGGACGGGCGCGCGATCACGATCGCCACCGGCGCGGACGACCGGGCCGTGGCCTCCATCGAGAAGCTGATCAAGCGCACCATCGAAAAGTCCGGGGTCCAACCGCAGGCGGCACCGCGACGCAGCCGCCGTGATGAGGGACCTCGCCCCGACGACCGCCGCCCGCGCGGCGGGCGGCCTGCCAGGCCCCGTGCGCCGGCGCCGGTCGACGAGTTTTTCCTGAAGCCGTACGAGCCGTCGCAGGCCGCGCAGCAGGCCCAGCCGCTGCCGCAGGCCGAGCCGATCACGCCGGGCGCCAAGCGGGCCCGGGTGCCGGCGCTGCTGGGCGGAACCAAGCGGTAACCGTCGAGCGGGCGCGCACAGCCTCTAGCTCGCCGGCGCCGCCTCCAGCGCCTCGTCGCGCGATACCTTCACCACCGTGACGCTGCAGGGGGCCTCGGCGACCACCCGGGTGGAGACGCTGCCCAGGTAGCGCCGCAGGCCGGAGACGCCGCGGCAGCCGATCACGATGTGGTCGACACGGTTGGCGCGCGCGTAGTCGATGATCGCCTCGGCCGGGTCCGGCGCTTCCAGCACATGGTAGGTGACACGCTGCGGCGGCAGCGCGAGCGGGCGGGCCCAGTGCTGCAGCTGCACCAGCCGCTGCACGTGCAGGTTGCGGCCGGCCTCGTCGGTGGGCGTATCCAGCCCGATCCGGCGTTTCAAGACCGACACGCAGGCCAGGCGCGCCTGCGGCTCGCTGGTCAGCACGCGCCGCACGGTGGCACGCAGCGCGTCGGCCAGCGCCTCCCATTCCTGCGACAGATCCACCGCCGCCATCACGATCGGGGCCCGCTGCAGTTGCTGCGTGACGTTGCGCCGTTGCGGACTCGCGCCCAGCGAGCGCGCCCAGTGCTTAAGCCGCTTTCCGATCGGAAGGCGCCCGGTCCAGCTGGCCCGTGCCGTCAGCGCGACCGTTTGCGGCTGGGTCAGGTCGAACGCCACCTGCGCGGCCGAACCGTAACGTTGCTCGGCATCGGCCTCCAGGCAGTGCAGGATGATTTCCTGCAGCCAGGGCGGGCAGTCGGGGTTGTGCGCGCGCGGCGGCGTGGGTGCCTGGTACAGGCGCTTGCGCAGGCCGCCGATCGTGGTCGGGTTGCCGAAAGCGCGCTGGCCGGTGGCCAGGTGGTACAGCACCGCGCCGAGCGCGAACAGGTCGCTGCGCGGGTCGTCGCGCACCCACAGCACCTGTTCGGGCGAGATGTACGGAGCGGTGCCCAGCGGCAACCGGAATTCCTCGGCCAGCAGGTCCGGCAGCCGTTCGTGGCGCGCCAGCCCGTAGTCGATCAGCACCGCGTCACCGCTCGGGCGGAACAGGATGTTGCTCGGTTTCAGGTCCAGGTGGATCACGTGCTGCTGGTGCAGGTCGTGCAGCGCTTCGGCCACCTGCGCGCCGATCGAGGCGACCTGCGCGGCCGGCAGCGGCGCCTGCTCCAGCTGCGGCCGCAGCGAGGCGCCCTCGATGTACTCCATCACGATGTAGGGCTGCGCTTCGAAACCGCCGGCCGCGATGAAGGTCGGCACGTGAGGCCCGCTCAGCAGCGGCATGATCATCTGCTCGACCTCGAAGCCGACGATCGCGGTCGGGTCCTCATCGATCGCCGGCACCTTCATCACCGCCGGCTGCGTCAGATCCGGGCGCGACACGCGCCACAGCGATCCCATGCCGCCGCGGTGCACGCGCTCCCGCAGCTCAAAGCCGTCGATCCGCTGGCCGGGCTCCAGCGGCGGCGGCCGACTCACACGGCGCCCCCGGTCAGCAGCAGTCTTGCCAGGTAAGGGGGCAGTCCCGCCTGCAGCACCTTCTTCGCGGCCTGTTCGTGGTCGTACGGCACGCGCCAGAACGTCAGCAGATGGTTGAGCTCGTCGAACGTCGCATAACAGGCGGCCGGATTGCCGTCGCGCGGCTGCCCGACCGATCCGGGCAGCGCGAGCCAGTGGCGCGCCGCCGACAGCGGGATCGGCGACCCGGGTATCGGCGCGAACGCTTCGACCCGCTGGGGCAGCCCCATGTGGTACAGCATCGGCTCGTGCATGTGGCCGCAAAAGGTGATGCGGGAGCGCGCCACCTGCATGCTGCGGCCGGCTTCCGATGGGCCGAACACGTACTCGAAACGGGCCGGATCCCAGCCGTTGGCGTGCACGTACAGGCACGGGCCGTCCTGCGCCGACAGCGGCAGCTCCGCCAGGAACTTGACGTGCGCCTCGCTCAGCCGTGGGCGCGTCCACTCGATGCACTCGCGCGCGCCGGCGTTCAGGTGGGGGTCCAGCGCGCCCACCGCCGCTGCATCGTGGTTGCCCATCAGGGCGGTGGCGCCCTGCGCCACCAGGCCCATCAGCCGGTCGAGCACCCATTCCGGATCGGCGCCGTATCCGACGAAATCGCCCAGGAACACGAACTGATCGGCGCCGTGCTCGCCGGCGTGCGCCAGACACGCCTCCAACGCTTCGCGGTTGGCGTGGATGTCGGTCATCAGCGCGGTCGTCATGATTCCAGGGCTCGTTCTACGTCCCACAGGATATCCTCGATCGACTCCAGGCCGACCGAGATCCGGATCATGTCGGGCGTGACCCCGGCACGGCGCTGCTCGTCCTCCGAGAGCTGCCGGTGGGTGGTCGAGGCCGGATGGATCACGAGCGATTTGGCGTCGCCGATATTGGCCAGGTGCGACAGCAGGGTCAGCCGCTCGATGAAGCGCTGCCCGGCCTGACTTCCGCCCCGGATGCCGAACGTGAGCACGCCGGAGGCGCCCGGCTCGCCGTCGATCGGACGGAAGGTGCGGCGCGCCAGCTCGTAGTAGGGACTCGATCGCAGACCGGGCCAGTTCACCCAGGCGACCTGCGGGTGCTGCTCCAGACGCTGCGCCACGGCCCGCGCGTTCTGGCAGTGCCGCTGCATCCGCAGCGCCAGCGTCTCGACGCCCTGCAGCAGCAGGAACGCGGACAGCGGCGCAAGGGTCGCCCCGTGCAGCCGCAGCACTTCCATCCTCGCCTTCATCGTGTAGGCGAAGTCGCCGAAGGTCTCCCAGAAGGTGACGCCGTGGTAGCCACGCGACGGCGCCACCATGTCGGGAAAGTTTCCGTTGGCGTAGTCGAAGCGACCGCTCTCGACGATGGCGCCGCCCAGCGTGGTTCCGTGGCCGCCCAGGTACTTGGTGAGCGAATGCACCACGAGGTCGGCGCCCAGCTCGAGGGGCCGGCACAGGTAGGGCGATGCCATGGTG
>Ga0210409_10000247_pt1 | contig 108342 bp, 82 predicted proteins | sample IncBWH17MmetaG_FD_161649 | JGI IMG/M metagenome (GOLD analysis project Ga0210409, IMG submission 161649) | Forest soil microbial communities from Barre Woods Harvard Forest LTER site, Petersham, Massachusetts, United States - Inc-BW-H-17-M | ecosystem: Environmental > Terrestrial > Soil >... | reverse complement strand
AAAGCAAGGGAAACGCGAAGACAAACAACAGGCCGCAGCCGCCCCCAACTGCTGTCGCCCGGTAAGCCTCCTCGTATCTGTCGGGAAAATAGTAGGCGGCTCGAAAGACCCAGAAACAGGACAAGAAGATCACCTCGGCCAGCATGAGGCCGCCGAGAACCCACAGCAGCCTGTTTGCTGTTTTGCGCAGTGAAGGTTTCATTTTCGCAGTGGACATCCAATCGCCGCCGAACGCTCGTGCTGAGGCGCGGCCGGCCAAGCGCGGCCGGCATGAAACTGAAGGGCCATCCGGCCGTCGCCTCCGGCACGCTGGTTCGGCGCTTTGGTCATAGCCTTCGCTGCGGCGGCTGGAGAGCTGCTGAGGTACTTCTGCCCATGGCGGTATACAATATACGCTGAGGCCAATGCCACGATAAAGAGGAGTGCAGCAGCAATCCGATACCCTCGCTGCGGAGCGAAGACACCGCCTGCCGACAGGCCCGCAGCTAACAGAAAGCAACCAAGCCGCGCCACGGGTAAATCAACGGCGTATCCCAAGGCGGTGAGCAGCACCGCCAACCAAAATGGCAACCAGAGAAGCTTACGACTTATGTTCATACACCGAACATCGGTGCTCAGGCGCGCCGGGCCAGTGACTCGGGACAGACAGAAAGGCCCAGCCCGGCGTCGCGTGGAGCGAGTTGGGCGTACGGTCAATTAGCCGGTAGTATCTCAAGTGACAAAGCATAGTCCGCATACCCGAGCGACCGCCAGAAACTGACGGCTCGCTTGTTGGAAACCAAGACCTCAAGCGTCAGCCTCTTCGTCTTCGGCCAAACCTGAGACCGAAGAATCTCAACCGCACGACGGCCAATCCCCTGACTGCGGCGGCCACGAACAACGAAGAGCTGTCGGAGGTAAATCTCCTCCGCTTGCTCTCGAAACAGAGCATAGGCCACCATCTCCCCGCCATCCTCGTAAACTATCGCGCGATACTCACCCGAAATCCAGCCCCGCAGCCGGTGCTCAAGCTCCGGGACCGTCATCGGGTTGCGATGCCCCTCATCCCGAATCAACTGGTGGTTCAACTCGGCAAGTCGCGGACAGTCATCCAGGGTTGCGGTTCGAAATGTCATAGGACGGAGCGCACCCCACGCGGAACGCAGCTACGCCGGGCCAGTGGCGCCCAACAAGACTGAGCGCAATCTACCGGCGGTAGCTGCCGCATCGGGTTAAGCGTGGGCACGCTCACTTTGTCGTTTCATTGGGCGGCGCGTTCGTGCTGGGTATCGTCATCGAGACGCTCGCGACATGGTTCACTGTCTGGATGCGAGATGCCCGTGCCTTGGGTTTAGGCAGGGGCGGGAGAACGAGCGCCGCCAAAAGCAGCGAGACGAGCGCGAGCAGCGCCAGGATCCCCCGCTGCGGTTTCTTAAAGGAGTCACCATAACTTTTCACTTATTGGTCCTTTCACGCGTTGGCGACTTTCCCTTTGTCTTACCCGCCAAGTATAGCTTGTTGTTCAAGCTCTTCCAACTCCCCATGTGCAGCCGTTCGGCGATCTCCCGAATGGTTAGCGTCGTCTGCCGCCTCAATCGCGCTGCCATGGCCAACTTCTCCGGGTCCGTTTTCAGGCGCGATCTCAGATCCGCCTCGCTCCATTTCAGCCGCTTCAATTCCGCGGCGATAATCCGCTCGCCTCTAGCCGCGGCGCTCTCGTGGCGCAACCGGCCCGAATGGTGCTCCCCCAACTTCCCCTCCATCCGCTCCAACAGCTTCGCTTTGAACTCCTCGCTGCCCAAACACCACCCGCGCTTGAGCGGCTTCCATTCCCGATCGTCGGTTTCCTCGGCCCGGCGCTGTTCCATCCGCCGCTCGAATTGTTGCCGGCCCGCTGCCGTATCCTTTTGAATCCCGTGCTCGCCCAAAAGCCTGTCCACGCGCAGCCAAGCCGGCCGGTGTTCCGGCCCCGCCAAATACCACAGCAGGCTGCTCCACGGGTATTCCAGCAGCCGTTGCTTGGACCCAAGTAGCTTGGCCCGGACCGGGTTCAAATGAAGATAGTCACAAGCGGTCCGCAGATACCCGGTCCCGGTGCCCTCGACGATCACCGCCTTGTAGCGTCCGCTGAACACGTGACCAAAGAGCTTCTGGCGATGATTCAGGCGAATGGTGTAAGTGCTCAATAGCCAGCGCATGCCCGCCACCAGGTTCGCATTGGGCGTTTCGACCACCAGGTGAAAATGATTGCGCATCAGGCAATAAGCATGGACCTGGAATCCGGTCTTCAGACAGGCTTCGGCCAGCGTTTTCAAAAAGTCCTGCCGGTCCACGTCATCAACGTAAATGTCTTTCTGGCGGTCTCCCCGGCTCATCACGTGATAAATGGCTCCGGGATACTCGACTCTAAGTTGTCGCGGCACGAGCAGCAGCTTGCTCCTCGGTCCGATGGCCGTCAATGTGAAAAGTTATGGTTTGACCCCTGCTATAGCGCGGACCTTTCTGGACCGGGGTTGTGTCAATAGTTATGACCGACCCGAATGGCCCTGGGGCGGCGCTCGTGCCTCGCTTGCCCCGGGCTATTGTCTTTCGTCACAGAAAAGATGCGCCGATTAAGGGAAGTCGAAAGCCACTTACGGCGAGCGTACCCGGTAAAAGCGGCTGGGGTAATTGGTCCACTTTGGGTCGGTGAAATCGAGTGAGTCGGTGGCAAGGGTATTCGTTTGGAGCGGGGTCCAGGTGGGATTGGCCAAGCCAGTGGCGGCTTCGACGACCACCGTCATGCCGGGGGCCCAGTTGATACTGAAGCCGAAGTTATCAGCGCCGGGGCCAAAGGGGTGAGCGCGGGTTTGCAGTTGCGGCGTCCAGATAGCGGTGGGCCGGCCGCCGAAGGTGGCGCCCCAGAATTCGGTGCCGGGCAGGTAATAGACGGTCACATTGGGGTCGCCGGTGAAGACATAAACCGCCCAGGGAGGGGCGTCGATACCCGGGGCGTTGCCCTGGAAATAAACGCCCTGGAGGTTGGTGCAGCCAGTGAAGGCGTAATTTTCGATAGTGGTCACGCTTGGGGGCACCGTTAGCTTAACCAGGCTGGTGCAGCCGAAGAAGGCCTCGAAGCCGATACCGGTGAGGCCGTTGCCCAGGACCACATTGGTTAGGCCGGTGCAACCGCTGAAGAGCCAGGAGGGGAGGGCGGAAACGCTGCCCGGGATGGTGACAGTGGCCAGGTTGGTGGAGCCTTGAAACGCGGAGGAGTCGATACTGGTCACGCTGGAAGGAATCGTGAGGGTGACCAGGCCTGAGCCCGCAAACGCGGAGCCGGCAATGGTGGTCACGCTGGGAGGCAGCGTGAGGGAGGGCAGGCTCGAGCAGCCCGAGAAGGCGGACGAGCCGATATTGGTGACGCTGGCCGAGAGTGTGACATTGTTCAGGCCGGTGCAACCGGAGAACTCGGAGTCCATGACGAAAGCATTATTGACCGTGACGTTAGCCAGACTGGGGCAGCCGCCGAAGACGCCCACGCCTAGCGTGGTGAGGGTGTTGGGGACGGTCAGGTTGGTTAGGCCGGTACCGGCAAAGGCATAAAAGGCGATGCTGGTGAGCGAGCCGGGGAAGGCCACGGCGGTCAGGGCCGGGCAGGCTTGGAAGGCGCTTTCGCCCACGGAGGTGACGCCGGGCGAGATGGCGTAGGCGCCGGCCTTGCCGCCGGGATACTCCAGCAGGGCGGTTTGGGTTTTATCGAACAGGACCCCCTCGAGACTGTTGTAAGCGGGGTTGGCGGGGTCGACATTAATCGCTTGCAGGCTGGTGCAGCCCATGAACGCGGCGGTGCCGAGGCTGGTGACCGAGGCGGGGATGCTGATGTTGGTCAGCCCGGCACAGCCAATGAAGGCACCGTATGCAATAGCAGTGACGCTGCTGGGGATGTTAAAGCCGGTCAGGTGCGCGCACCAGCGGAACGCGTAAAGGCCCAAACTCGTGACGTCGTCGGGGATGACGAGGTTGGTCAGGCTGCTGCAGCCGTCGAAGGTGGAGGATTGGATGGCGGTGATGCCGGTGGGGATGTTAATGCTGCGCAGGCCGGAGCAGGCGACGAAGGCGCCGCTGCCGAGGTACGTGAGGCCAGCCGGCAGGGTGATACTGGTCAGGCCAGTGCAGCTATTGAACGCGCCGTCCCCGAGGTAGGTGAGGCTGGCGGGCAGGGCGACGTTGCCCAGGCCGGGGCAGGCACCAAAGGCGAAGCTGCCGATATTGGTGACGCCGCTGGGGATGGTGACATGGGGCAGGCTGGCGCACCAGCCAAAGGCATTGTTGCCGATATTGGCCAGTGTGCCGGGCAGCACGACATTGGTCAGGCTGCCGCACCAGGCGAAGGCCCAATCGCTGATGGCCTGGATGCTGTTGGGGATGGTGACGCTGGGCAGGCTTGAGCACGTGGCGAAGGCGTAGGTGCCGATGCCGGTGAGGCTGCCGGGCAGGGCGACATTGGTCAGGCTGGCGCAAAGGTTAAAGGCGCGCACGCCGATGTTGGTGACGCCGTTGGGAATGGTGATGCCGGTGAGGCTGGCGACTGACGCGAAGGCGCTGTCGCCGAGCGCGGTGACGGGCAGCCCGGCGATGGTTGCGGGGAGGGTGACGTTGCCGCCGGGGCCGGTATAGCCGGTGATGGTTATGGCGCCGTTGTTATTGGCGTAAGTGAAGTCCTGGGCCTGGACGTGGCTAACCGGCCCCAGGCAAAGGACTAGAACTACTGCCGGGGCGGCACCGCGCCGGTTAACTCGGCCGCGGAGGAAACGAGCGAACGCTTTCATAACGCGCACCTCTTGGTATGAGTTGGCTTATTTCTGGGAATAAGCCTGTTCCATGGCAGATAATAATCGCGGGCAGCGGGAAAAGTCAAGCGCGCTGAGGGCGCTTCTCCTCAGGCACAACGCGTTGAGATTAGCTAGACTTGCAAGGCCATGCATCGCGTCTTATGATTCATTTTCAAACACGATATGGCAACCAGGAAGGCGGAGCCGCACCAGGACAGGCACAAGAGCCCGGCCCGTGTGGGCGGCAAGGCCAGCAAAGCCGCAAGGGGCACGAGCGCGCCCGAAGGGAAGCGCGAGCCCGTTTTGTCTCTTCCCGGGCCGGCGGGGTTGGGCAGCCGGGCCTTTCCGATTGTTGGACTTGGGGCTTCAGCGGGCGGCCTGGAAGCGCTGGAGGAGTTTTTCAAGCACATGCCGCCGGACAGCGGGATGGCGTTTGTGGTGGTTACGCACCAGCATCCCGGGCACACGAGCCTGCTGCCCGAGCTGCTGCGGAAGCACACGCGGATGCCGGTCGCGGAAGCCAGCGACGGCCAGCGGATCGAGCCCAATCACGTGTATCTGTCCCGCGCCGAGTGCGAACTGGCCATGCTGGGCGGGAGGTTTCAGATAATGAAACTCCCACAGCACGACGGCGTGCATCTGCCCATTGACCGTTTTTTCCGCGCGCTAGCCGAGGACCAACGGGAACGGGCCGTGGCGATCGTGTTGTCCGGCACGGGCACGGACGGCACGCTAGGGCTGAAAGCGATCAAAGGCGCCGGGGGCATGACCATCGCGCAGGAGGCTGAGTCGGCCCGGTATGCCGGCATGCCCGGCAACGCGGTGGCCACCGGACTGGTGGACCATGTACTGCGCCCCGAACAGATACCGCGGCGGCTGGCAGCCTATGCCAAAGGGTCTTACGTGGCGGAGTCCGGGACCGCTCCCGGCAACGAAGCCGCGCTGGCCGAACCGCTGCACAAAATCCTGCTGCTGCTGCGGAGCCGCACGAAGCATGACCTCTCGCTTTACAAGGCCTCGACCCTGCGCCGGCGGATCGAGCGGCGAACGCGCGTGCATGACCTGAAAAGCCCGCAGGAATATCTGCGTTACCTGCAGGAAAACCCGCACGAATCGGACTTGCTGTTCAAGGAGCTGCTCATCGGCGTGACGAGCTTTTTCCGGGACCCGGAGGCATTCGAGGCCCTCGCCAAACGGGGCCTGCCCGACTTGCTCCGGTCCAAGCCCGAAGAGGCGGCGGTGCGGGTCTGGGTGCCGGGATGCGCGACGGGGGAAGAGGCCTATTCGCTGGCGATCCTGGTGCAGGAAGGCCTGGAACGGCTGAAAAAGCGTTTGACCGTGCAAATCTTCGGGACGGACCTGGACAGCGAAGCGATCAACCTGGCGCGGCTTGGGCGGTATCCGGGCGGGATCGCCGGGGATGTGCCGCGCGAGCGGCTGGCGCGATATTTTGTGCGGGAAGAGGGCGGATACCGCATCCGGAACGAGATTCGCGAGCTGGTGGTTTTCGCGCCGCACAACGTGCTGCAGGACCCGCCCTTCACGAAGCTGGACCTAATCGGCTGCCGCAACCTGCTGATTTATCTGCAGCCGGAAGCGCAGCAGCGGCTGCTCTCGCTGTTCCATTATGCGCTGAAGCCGCAGGCGCTGCTGTTCCTGGGCTCGTCGGAAGGCATCAACGAGTTCGGCCGCTTGTTCAGAGCCGTGGACGGGAAACGGAAGATCTTCGCCCGCACAGCTACGGCTACGGCGGCGGCGGCGCAGCGGCCAGCAGGGCTGCCGGCGCGGTCGTTCGCACCAGCGACGAGCGCCGCCGAGGAAACGCCGGGTCGCGAACGGATTCCGGCACCACCCACAGGGCCGCTGTTTGAACAGGTGTTGCTGGACCAGTTTGCCCCGGCCAGTGTCGTGGTGAACGAGCGGGGCGACATCAGCTATATTCACGGGCACACGGGCGATTACCTGGAGCCGGCGAGCGGCCAGCCACGGCTGAACATTTTGGAAATGGCCCGCGAGGGCTTGCGCTTCGAGTTGGCAACGGCGCTGCGGCGGGCGACGGCGAAGCGGGGGAAAGCCGTCGAAGAAAGTGTGCGAATAAAGACCGACGCGGGGTTCAAGCCGGTGACGGTCGGCGTGACGCGCATCAGCCGGCCGGAATCGCTGCGCGGCCAGTTGCTGGTGACGTTCAGGCCCGCGCCCGGAGCCGCTGCGCAGAGGCCAACCAAGGCGCTGCGGGAATCGGCGAAGAGGCCGGCGGGCCGGGAGGACGAACTGGAGCGCGAGCTGGTCTTTACGAGGGAGTCGCTGCAAGGCACGGTGGAGGAGTTGCAGACATCGAACGAAGAACTCAAGTCCGCGAACGAGGAGCTACAGTCCACGAACGAAGAGTTTCAGAGCGCCAACGAGGAACTGGAGACATCCCGGGAGGAGATGCAGTCGCTCAACGAAGAGCTGCAGACGGTCAACGCCCAGCTTCGGAGCAAAGTGGAGGCGCTGTCGGAGGCGAGCGACGACATGCAGAATCTGCTCAACGCGACGGCGATCGCGACCATCTTCCTGGACGGGGAGCTCAAGATCAGATGGTTCACCGAGCAGGCCAGGACGATCATGAACCTGATCCCCTCGGATGTGGGCCGGCCGATAGGGGACCTGGTGTCGAAGCTCAATTACGACGAATTGGAGGCCGACGCGGCCGAGGTATTGCGAACCCTGCATCGCCGGGAGCGGGAGGCGCAGACCGGAGGGGGCGACTGGCGCCTGGTGCGGATTTTGCCGTACCGGACGGCGAACAACGCGATCGATGGGCTGGTGGTGATGTTCATCGACATCAACCGGACCAAACGGGCGGAGCAGGCGGCGCAACAGGCCCGGGAGTTCGCGGAAAGCATCGTGGCGACGGTGCGCGAACCGATGCTGGTCCTGGACCCGGATTTGCGGGTGGTGTCGGCCAGCCGTTCCTTCTGCCGGTTCTTCCGGCTGAGTCACGCCGAGGTGGAGCAACGGCACCTTTACGAACTGGGCAACCGCCAATGGGACATTCCCAGGCTGCGCCGATTAATCGAAAACATCCTGCCGAAGAAGGAGGCGTTGGAAGATTTCGAAGTCGAACAGCGTTTCACCGGCCTCGGGCGGCGGGTCATGCTCCTGAACGCCCGCCGCCTGGAGCAGGGACCCGGTGGGGCCGGCTTGATTTTGCTGGCGATGCAGGATATGACCGGCCCGCGGCTGCCGACGCGAGAAAAGGCCGTCCCGGCGGAAAGCAAAGGGCACTCGTGAAGAAGCGAAAGCCCGAGCGGGCCAGTTTCCAACGGCTGCGCCAGCAAGCCGAAGCCTTGCTGCGCAAGTCGCCGCGGGCGGTTGCGGCGATGCCCGGCGGTGACGTGCAGAAGCTGGTGCACGAACTTGAGGTGCACCGAGAGGAGCTTGAGCTGCAGAACGAGGAGTTGCGGCGCGTTCAACGCGAACTCGAAGTCTCACGCGACCGGTTTGCCGCGCTGTATGATTCCGCGCCGGTCGGTTATCTGACGCTGGACGCCGCGGGGGTCATCCTGGAGGCGAACCTGACCGCGGCGACGCTGCTGGGCGTGGAGCGGGACGCCCTGGTCCGAAGGAAGCTTTCCGGTTTCATTACGGCCGAGTCGCAAGACGTCTTTTTTCTGCACCGGCAACAGGTCTTCTCGAGGGAAACCCACCAGAGCTGCGAGCTGCGAATGTGCCGTGCAGGCGGCGTGGCGTTCGACGCGCAGATCCAGTGCGTCCTGGCGGCCGATGGGGAGAGCGGCCGGCCGCAATGCCGGGCGGCGCTGAGCGATATCACCGAGCGGAAGCAAATGGAGCAGGAGCGGGCCTCCCGGGAGGAGCTCCGCCGTCTGGCGGCACACCTCGAGGCGGCGCGGGAAGAAGAGCGAACGCGGGTGGCCCGCGAAATCCATGATGTGCTGGCGCAGGGATTGACCCAGCTCAAACTGGATATCGCGTGGCTGAACCGCCGGCTGGCCGAGCCCCTCGACGCGGGGAAGCAAGAGCTCCTGCACGAAAAACTGAAACTGATGACCGACCAGACGGACACAGTGACACACACCGTCCAGAAGATCGCCACCGAGCTGCGGCCGGTCGTGCTGGACAGTCTGGGGTTGTGCGCCGCCATCGAGTGGCAGGCGGCAGATTTCCAGACACGCACGGAGATCCGTTGCGAAGCGGCCGTGCCGTCGAAAGACATCGAGATGACGCGTGACTGCGCGACGGCCGTGTTTCGCATCCTGCAGGAAAGCCTGACGAATGTGGCTCGGCACGCGCAGGCGACGAAGGTGCAAGTCCGTTTGCGGCGGCAGGCGGATGAACTTTTTCTAACGGTCCGCGACAACGGCCGCGGCATCCGGGCCAGCGAAGAAGGTGATTCCAGGTCGGTCGGCTTGCTGGGCATGCGCGAACGGGCGCTGTTGCTGAACGGCCAGTGCAAGATCAGCGGACAGGACGGAAAAGGAACCAGCGTCGAATTGCGCCTGCCGTTGGGCGCGTCCGGCGAAGCAGAAGCCAAGCGGCGATGAGGATTCTGATTGCCGACGATCACGCCCTGCTGCGGGAAGGATTGAGGCAGATCCTGGCGGAGGCGTTTCCGGACGCGGAGTTCGGCGGAGCGGGGACGACCAGCGAAACACTGGCATGCCTGGCGAGACGGCGTTGGGATATTCTGGTGCTCGACGTGTTCATGCCTGGCCGCAGCGGCCTGGAGGTGCTGCATGAGGTCCGGCAAAACCATCCGAAGCTGCCGGTGCTGGTGCTCAGCAGCGCGCCGGAAGAACAGCTAGCGCTGCGCGTTTTGAAAGACGGCGCGAGAGGATATCTCAACAAGCAAACCGCGCCGCAGGACCTTGTCCAGGCGGTCAGGAAAATCCTGGCGGGCGGCAAATACGTCACCGACACACTGGCGGAGAAGTTAGTCACTGAGGTGGGTCGGGCGGGCCGGCTGCCGCACGAAAGACTCTCGGACCGCGAATTCCAGGTCATGCAACTGTTGCTAGCGGGCCGGTCGCTCAAGGAAGTTGCCGGGGAGCTATCGCTGAGCGTGAAGACGATCAGGACCTTTCACACGCGGCTGTTGAAAAAGCTCGCGCTGAAAAACGACGTCCAACTGGTCCACTACGCGCTGGAACATCGGCTCGTCGAACGGAAGGTCCTCCCCCGGTCTTCCAATCGCTGAACATCGGTGCGGCGGGGGCGGACGTTGTAGTCCGCGGACTACAGCAGATTAGGCCATTCTCCCATCGCCGGGCTTCGCACGCAGATTAACGTATTAGTATGTGGTGTCCGGTTATCAAGACCTCCATCCGCCGTGGAGCGTCCGCGGCGGGCAAGCGCGAAGCCCCGGCGGGCGGACATGGGGGGCCGGACGCCGCGTCTCGACAAGGAGTGAAGTGATGGATCCGTTGACACGTTGGAATCAGTTGCGTTGGGAGGAGCTGAACGAAATGGAACGGCAGCGGCATGCTGCAGGAGAGGTGGGCGGCCGCTTCCCAGTCCGCAAGCCCGAGGCCTTCAGGCAACCCCGCAGATTAGCCGAATGGGTCACCTTGGTAGATATGTCCGAAAACGAGACTGGGTACCAGATGACAATTGAGCTGCCGCAAGTGAAGAAAGAGGACGTACAAATCAGCCTGCAAGATGGAACGCTGACCATCACCGGGCAACGCAAGTTCGAGAAGAACCGCCGCAGGGAGCAGTGGGTCGAGCCCGCGGATGGCAGTTTTGTGCACAGGTTTCAGCTCCCGAATGACACGGCGCCCGCCAATGGCACGGCGGAGTTCAAGGATGGAGTGCTCACCGTGCATGTGGCCAAGAACACCGGGGCCAGACGACGGCAAGGCAAAGTGGAAGCGGCGTCCGAAGACGCCACACCCAACAGTCAGTCCTGCCGCTGCGCATGGGGCATCAACGAGTAGGAATGTTCAACCAGTTCCATATGCCGGCATGGCAGCGGACCTTCTGGGAAGAGCCCGAGGGGCGCCGCCCCGAGGCGCGTTCCGGAGACGCCGCCGCCGACGGGAAATGGCGAGTGGGGACACCAGCGAATGGTGCGGTCCACGACGCCTTGCCTGAAGCGAACGACTCGGGAGCCTGCGCTGAGCCGAAGAGCAGGGAAAACACAAAACCGATCACCGCGGTGCTGGCGGACGACAGCGAGTTCTGCCGCGAGCTGCTCACGAGAATCATTGGTGGATGGTCCGGGGTGAGCCTCATGGCTGCCGCCGCGGACGGCCTGGAGGCGCTTAAAATGGTCGGTGCCCTCAAACCTGATCTGTTGTTGCTGGACCTGCACATGCCCGGCATCGATGGCCTGTTCGCCACGTCTCTCATCCGGGAGTTTCACCCCACAACGAGGGTGATTTTGGTCACAGGGGACGATTCGGATGAGGTGAAAAAAACCTGTTTTGACCATGGGGCGAATGGATTCGTTTCCAAGAGGGCCCTCTATTGCGACCTGCGCCGCGCGATCACCGAATTGTTTCCTGAGTCGGTCTGGGACAGCGAGCCCGAAGAAGGGCAAACTGAATGAAGTTCTCCTTCCTGCAAGCGCTCCCGATGCTATTGGCGGAAGGAGTCGCAAATTCCAAGGCCCAAGGCCAAAGCTGAAAGTCCGAAATCCACGGTTCACCGCTCACGGCTTACGGGTCGGGGTCCAAGCTCCGGCGCAGGTCTGATTGCCTCGGCGCCATGGGCAGGGCGAGTCTTCTGCTGACACCCCACGGTTCGGATTGAATCGGAGCCTTCGATGGCCTGTCCGGTAAGTGTCATGCCGGTGAGGGAAGCGGAGGTTTCTCCGCAAACGATCCCCGTATCCCGGGTGTTGAAGTGCAGAACCAGGTCGAGGCGTCCGTCGCCATCGAAGTCCACCAGAGCAGCATGGACGGGAGATGCTTCGGTGCCGGTGGCGCCAAAGCGGACGGTGGAGGGGTCAACCGTGGTGACGTCGAAAGTGTCCGTTGCCAGCAGCGCGACCATAATCTTTCCCTGGCTGCGCGGGTTGATGCTTTCGGGCTTAATTTCGATCGTGACCGCGAGGCTGTGCAGGGCGGCAGTGAAAGCCTCCATAGTTCGAAGGCCTGTGTTACTGACTGTGCCGCCGGCAGCATACAAGCTGTGATGGATGACACCGGTCCCGAGGAATGACCGAGGCGTTGGCATGGGCATGGTCGTGGTCCAGGTATCGGTGGCGGGGTCGTAGGCTTCGACGGTTGCGAGAAAGGTATGGGAGTTAAAGCCAGCCTCGGTTGTCCCTCCCACGGCGTAGATGATGCCGCTCACCGCGTCCGTAGCGAGGCCCATTCGTGAGGTTGGCATGGACGCCCGGGTCGTCCACGTGTCGGTGGCAGGATCATAGGCCTCAACCGTGCTAATCACGATATTGCCGTTGAGCTCGCCACCAATGGCATACAGAGTGCCGCCGACCGCGGACGCGGCGAGGCTCATGCGAGCCGTGGGCATGGGCGCTTTGGCCGTCCAAGTGTCGGTGGCAGGGTTGTAGGCCCAAACATCGGGCACCCTGCCCCTGAAGCCACCGTCCCAGCCGCCGATGGCGTAGAGGATTCCGTTTACCACGGCAACGGCCTGGCCGTAGCGCGGTGCGGGCATCGGGGCCTTGCTGGTCCAGGAGTCGGTGGCAGGGTTGTAAGCTTCGACGGTAGCAAACATATGGCCGATGAAGTCCGTCCCGCCGACGACATAAAGAGTGCCGTTCACCACGCCGGCTGCCGCCAGGACGCGGCCGCTGGGCATCGGGGCTTTGGTGGTCCAAGCGTTGGCCATCGGATCGAAGGCCTCAACGGTCCGCTCCATCGGAGCACCAGTTTCGTTGTTAAATCCGCCCACTGCGTAGAAGATGTTGTTCAGCACGCCCGCGGCGAGCCCATAGCGGGCGGTCGACATGGGCGCCTGGGCGGCCCACGTGCCGTCCTGAGCCAGAGCTTGATGGCTGACTGAAATAGTGGCCCAAGCGAGGAGCAGCGCAAGAATGCCGCTCGATATGTTCGTTGTGTGTTTCATGATTTCCTCCAGGGGGATCAATTTACGGCTTCATTAACATCCTTCAGAAGGCTGCGCCAATGGATGGCGAAAGTCAAGGGGAAAGAGGAGAGCGGGCAACCGTGGGCGCATTTCACTTTTTCGATGCCTCCGTCCGGCCAGGGGGGAGTAGCGCAGATTGAAAATCTGCGTTACGGCCGCGGCCAGCTCGGAACATCTGACATGCGCGCGCCATCGTCTAGCCACCGCGAGGAGCCGACGTGAAAAGGCTTAAATCTGGATAGGTCTTAGCATCGATCAGAGCCTCCTTGCGTCGGCTCCTACAATTCTAAAATAGGCTCTCAGAGGGTCTGGAGAACGACCACGGCGAGCTGGGCCGAGCTGGCAAGCTGGGTTATTTTGCCGTCGGTATAACCGTATTTTTCCTGGAGTTGCTCCGGGAGGTCCTTGAAGCCGAGCTTGGCGATGCCCATGCCGCCCTGGCGGGGATGATAAGAGATGGTCAGACCATCCAGCTCAACCTTTTGGATTTTCACGTTCTGGTAGGCTTTGCCATCGCGCATCGTGAGCTGCGGCAGGTAGCTGGGCCGGGTGGCGGCGATGAGTTTCAGGTTGCGCACGGCGGGCTCGCAGCCCTGGCCGGCGGCGCGGGAGAACCATTTGGTGGCTTCATCAAAATCCTGGGGCACTCCCCTGCCCTGGGCGTAGAGCATTCCCAACTGGTTCTGTGCGGCATCGAGGCCCTGGGTGGCGGCTTTTCGAAAGAGGCTAAGAGCCGTGCTGTAGTTTCGAGGCATGCCCAGGCCCTGCACGTACATCATGCCTAAGGCGGTCTGGGCTTTGGCATGGCCCTGGTCGGCGGCCAGGCGAAACCATCTCGCTGCTTCGACGTAATTGCGGCTCAGGCCGATCCCGTAAAAGTAACACTTCGCGAACTGGTATTGGGGTTCCGCGTTCCCGCGGGCGGCGCGGGTTTCGAGCGGCGCGCGGAAATACACAAACGCGCCGCACCAGACGACAACAAACAGGACCAGCAGTAACGGGAGCAGCGGCTTCGGCTTTATGTCATCGGTCTTCACTTTCATTGCTACCTAAGTTTTTACGCCTTAAGCGGAAACGCTGCAATCGGCTGGGATACCAAATAATGTCCAGTGGTTTCCCCGGGAGTCGCCCCGGACGGGAGCTTGGGCCGGTCGGCTCGGGCAGCCGGCAAAAGCGCGGAATCTCCAGCTCTGAATACCAGGCAGGCGTTTGACCGTCGGGCGAACGGAGTGCGTTTCATGTCAAGTGGCGCCTGCGCGGGGATGCGATTGGAGGTATTGTGCGGTAATGGCGCCAAATAGCCAAAGCGGCAGGGGACAGCCGCACTCCAAAACGCAAGCGAACTCGTAAGTGGAACCCATGCCCGCAAGGTTTTGGAGTGCGGCCGTCCTCTGCCGCTTTCCTGCGGCTGGACTATGAATCGTGGCCACCTGCGGAAGCACCTTGCCAGGTCGGAAGCCGGGGAGAATAATGGCGCTCATGAATCGCCGGACTTTCATCCATACTACGACTGTGGCCACGACCGCGCTGGCCAGCGCACCCTGGACCAACGCCGTTGCTGCCGAAAAGCTGAACTGGCCGATCGGCTGTTTCAACCGCGCGTGGACGAATTGGAGTTACGACACGGCGCTCGATGGCATCGCGGCTGCCGGTTACAAACTCACCGGCTTGCTCTCAGGACGTCGCGGCGAGGCGTTCACTTCTTCGGCCGCTACGCCCGAGTACTTGGACGGATTGAAAAAGCGCATCGCACAGCGCGGGCTGGCGGTGAATATGACCGCGATCCGCTTTCGGCCGGAGGCTGGTCTTGAACCCAACATTGCCGACTTGCGCAAACAGATCGAGAATGCCGCGCGGCTGGAGTTGAAGTTCATGCTCACGTTCGGTGTGGACCAGCCCGCGCATTACGAGGATTTCTACCGCCTCATGGCCGATGCCGCCGCGCGGGCAGAAAAGCGCGGCCTGCATATCGCAATGAAGCCGCACGGCGGCAACAGCGGCGCATCGGAGGAAATTCTGCGCTGCATCGAAAAAGTGGGCCACCCGAACTTCAAGATCTGGTACGACGCCGGCAACATCATTTACTACACCGGCAAGGACCCGGTGACAGAACTGGAGCCGGTCGCGAAATACGTCACCGGCTTTTGCGCCAAGGATTGTCCGGGACCGAAGGGCGAGGTGATGTCGCAGTTCGGCACAGGCAAAGTGGATTTCAAGGCGGTTTTCGCGAAGCTGAAATCTGTGGGCTTCGAGGGCCCGCTCATGGTCGAGGGCGTCAAGGTGGGCGCCACTGCGGATCAAACGACCGCTAATGCGCGCGCCAACCGGGAGTTTTTGGAAAAGGCGTTGGCGACGGTTTGATGGAGTCTAGCCGCAAGAAGGCCAAAAGACGCAAAAAAGAGCGCCCAGGTAAACTGGTGATCGGGAGCTTGAACCACGGATAGCACGGATAACACGGATTTCTTTTCGGCTATCCGTGAAATCCGTGAAATCCGTGGTCAAAAATCAGCTCATCACGCCCTCAACGCTGCGCTTCAGAGCCGGGGGAATGGTTGCTGCGTTCGTTTTGGCGATCCTTGGCAGGTTCGTTGTGCCAGGCCAGGCCGAACAGGACGGCCATCACTGCTGTGGTAAGAATTAATGCGAACATTTTGTCCTCTCTGGGTTGCTGAGTTGTTGAGTTGTTGAGTTGTTGAAAAACGTCATCGCGCCGTGGTCTTGGCAAAGAGCTGTGCTTCAGTCCAGCCGCCGCCGAGGGCTTTGATGAGTTGAACCGCGGCCGTCAATCGCTGGCCGGCAAGCTGGTTGTTGGTGCGTTCGGCTGAGAGCGCCTCGCGGTCGGCATCGACGACTTCCAGGTAGCTGACAATACCGGAGCGAAAGCGGTCAGTGGCCAGATCGGCGGCGCGGCGCGCCTGGGCGACCGCGCGTTCCTGGGCGGCTGACTGGTCGGCGAGGTGCCGAATCGCCGAGAGGCTGTCTTCGACATCGCCAAACGCGAGCAGCACCTGTTGACGATAGCGAGCGACGGCTTCGTCGAAGGCCGCTTGTGAGCGCCGGTAGTTGGCGCGGTTCCGGCCACCGGCGAAAATTGGCAGCGAGACGCTGGGACCGATTGACCATACGCGACTATCCCATTTGAAGAGCGAATCCAGTTCACCGCTCAAGTAACCGCCGGAGGCGGTCAAGGTGACCACGGGGAAAAACGCGGCTTTGGCGACGCCGATACGGGCGTTGGAGGCTGCGAGCTGGCGCTCGGCTTCAGCGACATCGGGCCGGCGTTCGAGCAGTTCGGCGGGCAAGCCGGCGGGGATTTCAGGCGGCTGCGGGTTCGAGCTTGTCGTGGTGCCGGCAGGCAGACGGAACGTGGACGGATTGCTGCCGGCGAGGATGGCGAGGGCATTCTCGAGCTCGGTCCGGCGCCGGGCGAGCGACGCGGCGTCGGCCTCGGTGGTGGCCAGCTCGGTCTCCGCGCGCGCGACGTCGAGTTCATTGCCGATGCCGCCTTCGAAACGGCTGCGGACCAGGTTCACCTGCTCGTGGCGCAGAGCGACCGTGCCGGCGACTGTTGCGATTTCGGCGTCCAGGGCGCGGAGCGTGAAGTAATTCTGGGCGACGTCGGTTTGGAGGGCGAGCAGGACGTTGTAGTAGTCGGCCAGGGAAGCCTGCGCGTCCGCGCGCGCGCTTTCGAAGCTGCGGCGGACGCGTCCCCACAAATCGATTTCGTAGCTGAGGTCCAGCGGCACACTGAAGGTGTTGGCGGTGACATTGCCGAAACTCGGCGACTGGTTGGGGGAATACCGCTGCCGGGCGAAGCTGGGAGCGAGGTTCAGGCTGGGCAACAGTTCGCCGCGGGCGACCCGGGCAGTCGCGCGCGACTGTTCGACGCGCGCCACGGCGCCTTTGAGAGTTTGATTCGCCTGAAGGGCCTGGGCTTCGAGTTCCTCGAGGCCGGGGTCGTTGAACGCGCCCCACCAGTTGCCTTTGGGGACGCGGTCGAGGGGCTCGCCTTCTTTCCAATTGCCAAGTTCAGCGGCTTTGTATGTCGCCGGAGAGGAATTGGTCGGTGAGTGGTAGTCGGGCCCGATGGTCAAAGGCCCGGCGCCGGCAGGAGAGGTCGCGAGCAGCAAGGCGATGACAGCCACGGCCGCGGTGGCCGCGCCGGTCGCACCCAAAGCGGAGGTATGCGACACCGGTGCCGGTCGATGTTTCCAGCCGAGTTTCATGAGAGTAACGTAGAAGACCGGCGTCAAAAAGAGGCCGAAGAGGGTCACGCCGATCATGCCGCTGAACACGGCGACGCCCATGGCCTGGCGCATTTCGGCGCCGGCCCCGCTGGAGCGCACCAGGGGAAACACACCGGCGATAAACGCGATCGAGGTCATGAGAATGGGCCGGAGGCGGAGGCGGCAAGCTTCAATGGCGGCTTCAATCGGTGACTTGCCATGATCCTGGTTGTGCTTGGCGAATTCGACGATCAGGATTGCGTTTTTGCAAGCCAGGCCGATCAGCACGATGAAACCGATTTGCGTGAAGATGTTGTTATCGCTGCCTTTGAGCCACACGCCGGTGATGGCAAAGAGGAGGCACATGGGCAAGATGAGGATGATGGCCAGCGGAAGGCGGAAGCTCTCGTATTGCGCCGCGAGCACCAGGAACACTAGCAGCACGCAGAGCGGATAGATGAAGACGGCGGTGTTGCCGGCCAGAATGCGCTGGTAGGTGAGGTCGGTCCATTCGTAGGCCATGCCCTTAGGAAGATTATCGGCACCAATCTTCGCCATGAGGGCTTCGGCCTGGCCGGAGCTGAAGCCAGGCGCAGGCGCGCCGTTGATTTCCGCCGCCGGATACCCGTTATAGCGCATGGCGCGGTCGGGGCCGTAGGTTTCTTTGACTTTGACCAGGGTGCCCAGCGGGACCATTTGGCCCTGCGAATTGCGAGTCTTAAGCCGGGTAATGTCTTCGGGGTGCTGGCGGAACTGGGCGTCGGCCTGGGCGATCACCTCGTAGGTGCGGCCAAAGCGGTTGAAATCATTGACGTAAAGAGAGCCGAGATAAATCTGCATGGTCTCGAAGAGATTCTGCAGAGGCACGCCCTGCTGCTTGGCCTTGTCGCGGTCGATCTCGGCGTCGAGCTGGGGGACGTTGACCGTGAAGGTCGAGAACACGCCGCCGAGGCCCGGGGTTTGGTAGCCCTTGCCGATCATGGTTTGGAGGGCCTGGTACAGGGCGTCGTAGCCAAGGTCGGCGCGGTCTTCTACGAAGAGCTTGAAGCCGCCGATCGTGCCCAGGCCGTTTACGGGCGGAGGCGGGACGGCGAGGATGAAAGCGTCCTGGATTACGGAAAATTTCTGGTTCAAGGCGGCGGTGATGGCGGGGCCGCTAAGCTCGCGGGAGGTCCGCTCCTCGAAGGGTTTGAGGCAAAAGAAGGCGATGCCGGCATTGGGGGCGACGGTGAAGCCATTAATGCTCAAGCCGGGGAAGGCGACCGAGGACTGCACGCCCGGCTGTTTGAGGCCGATATCGGTCATCCGGCGGATGACGGCGTCGGTGCGTTCGAGGGAGGCGCCATCGGGCAGTTGGGCGAAGGCGACCAGGTATTGTTTATCCTGGGTCGGCACGAAGCCGGTGGGGACTTTGTTGAAGCTCCAGCCGGTGAGGAGGACCAGGCCGCCATAAACGGCCAGGGCGATGGCGCCCTTGCGGATGACGGTCGCGACGCCGGCGGCGTAACGTTCGCCGGACCAGGCGAACAGGCGGTTGAACGGCCGGAAGAACCAGCCGAGCAAGCGTTCCATGATGCGGCCGAACAAATCTTTGGGGGCTTTATGGTCCTGGAGCAAAACGGCGCAGAGCGCGGGCGAAAGGGTCAGGGAGTTGATCGCGGAAATGACGGTGGAGATGGCGATCGTGATCGCGAACTGTTTATAGAACTGGCCGGTCAGCCCGCTGATAAAGCCGGTCGGGATGAACACCGCGCACAAGACCAGGGCCGTGGCGACGATGGGGCCGGTGACTTCGCTCATGGCACGCCGGGCCGCATCGCCGGGAGAAAGGCCGAGGGCGATATTGCGCTCGACGTTTTCGACCACCACGATGGCGTCATCGACCACGATGCCGATGGCGAGGACGAGGCCGAAGAGGGAGAGGTTATTGATGGAAAAGCCGAGCGCGAGCATCACGGCAAAAGTGCCGACAAGCGACACGGGCACAGCGGCCAGGGGGATGAGGGAGGCGCGCCAGGTTTGGAGAAAGAGCACCACAACAATGACGACGAGCACAATGGCCTCGATGAGTGTGTGCACGACGGCCTCGATCGAATGGCTCACGAAGACGGTCGGGTCATACACGACGGAATAGTCGATGCCTTCGGGAAAGTTCTTTTTGAGTTCCTCCATGGTGCGGCGGACATCCTTTGAGAGCTGGAGGGCGTTGGCGCCCGGGCTTTGGAAAATCGGCACCGCGACCGCCGTTTTGTTGTCCAGCAACGAACGCAGCGAATAGCCGGACGCGCCCATTTCGATACGCGCGATGTCTTTGAGCAGAATCTTTTCGCCGCGAGCCCCGGTTTTGACAATAATTTGTTCAAATTCCTCAGCTGAAAGCAACCGGCCCTTGGCGTTGACTTTGAGTTCGAAAGACACGGGGTGGCTGACCGGCGGTTCGCCGATGGTGCCTGCGGCAATCTGGACGTTCTGTTCGCGGAGGGCGCTGACGACGTCACTGGCGGTGAGGTTGCGGGCGGCGATTTTGTCGGGGTCGAGCCAGACGCGCATGGCGTAATCGCCGGAGCCGAAGAGCTGGACATCACCGGCGCCAGGTATGCGGGCGAGGACATCTTTGACCTGGAGGGTGGCATAGTTGCGGAGATAGACCTCGTCGTAGCGTCCATTGGGGGAGAAGAGGTGGACGACCATGGTGAGGTCGGGGGATTGCTTGGTGGTGGTGACGCCAAGCTGGCGGACTTCTTCGGGCAATTTCGCGAGGACCTGCGAGACGCGGTTTTGGACCTGGACCTGGGCTTTATCAACATCGGTGCCCAGTTTGAACGTGATGGTGAGGGTCATGACGCCGTCGGGCGTTGCCTGGGAGAACATGTAGAGGGAGTCCTCGACGCCGTTGATGGACTGTTCGAGGGGCGAGGCGACGGTTTCGGCGATGGTCTTCGGGTTGGCGCCCGGGTAGGTGGCGCGCACGACGATGGTGGGCGGGACGACTTCCGGGTATTCGCTGATGGGCAGACGCCCAAGGGCGAGCAAACCGAGCAGCAAGATGATGCCCGAGACGACCCCGGCAAAAATAGGCCGGCGGATGAAAAAGTTGGAAAAGTTCATGGTGGAATGGGTGGTTAGAGGGAACGAACCACGAATGAACACGAATGGACACGAACAGAGATCAGACGCGTTGATTCACTCTTAGGCGTGAACACAGTCTTGGCATCCACTTCTCTTTTATTAGCGTTCATTAGCGTTTATTAGAGGTTCCAAATGGGTTGTTGGCGGTTCGGCGGCTCAGCGTTTGGCGAGTTTTGGGGTTTCGCCGCCAGCGACTTCCTGCTGCGGCACGACAGTCATGCCGGGACGCACTCGGGAGAGGCCGTTGACGACGATTTCCTCATCGGGGCCGAGGCCGGCCTGGACGATGCGGCGGCGGTCGATGGTGGCTCCTAATTGCACCTGGCGATACGCGACCGTGTTGGTGGCCGTGAGAGCGAGGACGAATTTTTGGGCCTGGTCGGTGCCGATGGCGCGTTCGTCCACGAGCAAAGCAGTGTGACGCTCGCTCAAGGGGACGCGAATGCGAGCGAACAAACCGGGCACGATGCGTCCATCCGGATTGGGAAATACGGCGCGCAAGAGGATGCTGCCGGTATCGGCGTTGAGGCGATTGTCGAAGGACTCGATATAGCCGCGATGGGGGAAGTCCTTCTCGTCGGCGAGCTGGAGTTCGACCGGAATCCGGCCATCACTGTCCGCTTCCAGTTTTTTCGCATGGGCCAAGGTGTTGAATCTCAGGAGCGAATTCTCGTCGATGTCGGCGTAAGCATACACGGGGTCAACAGAGACGATGGTTGTGAGGATGGTGGCGCCGCCGGCGACGCCATTGACGTAATTGCCGGTGGTGACGATGGCGCGGCTGACGCGTCCGTCGATGGGGGCGCGGACCTGGGTGTATTCGAGGTCGAGCCTGGCGGAGTCGAGGGCGGCTTCGGCGGCGAGCAAGGCGCCTTTGGCCTCCTGGAAGCGGGATTGGCGGGCGTCGGCTTCCTCGACCGAGATGGCGTGGTTGGCGAGGAGCTGCGGGGTGCGGTCGGCTTCGCGCCCGGCATTGTCGAGGCGAACTTTAGCCTGTTGCTGCTCGGCCTGGCGTTGCTCGAAAGTGGCCTGGTGCCAGCGCGGGTCGATGACGAAGAGGACATCGCCCTTCTTGACCAGTTGGCCGGATTGGAACTTCACGTCCTGGATATAGCCGGAAACGCGGGGGCGAATTTCGACGGATTCCACAGGCTCGATGCGGCCCGTGAACTCCTCTTGCTCGACAATTTCCTGCCGCTCAACGGGGGCGACAGTGACGGTGGGCGGGGGCGGTCTTTGCTGGGCGCTGGGCCGGCCGCAGCCGGCAACGGCGAAGAGGATAGCCCCCAGCAGAAGGAGCGGGGCAAACCGATGGAAATTAAACGTCATAAAGTCAGGTTGTTGTTGTGCACTCATGTTAATGGATTTCACCGTAATACTAGTTATCTATTTAGTCAAATATAAGGGTAATAAAAAAACAAAATATGGTGAAATGGGCGGCTTTAAGCGGTGGCTAATGCCGGTTCTTTAATCCCCAGCATCGCGAAGATCCCGGGAGCGGCATCGCGCAGGACCTCGAGGTCGTTTTCAATTCTGGCTTGGGTGAGGAGTCCCTCGTAATAGACCTGGATCATGCGGGCTTTGGCGGCCGCGTCGGTTCCGTGGACCAAACCCGCGGCGTGGGCGTCGCGGATGGCGGATTCGAGGTATTTGCGCTTCTGGTCGAGAATGTCCTCGACTTTCTTGCGCAAAACATCCTCCTGGGTGCCGACTTCCGAGCCGAGGCAAAACAGCGCGCACCCCAGCACGAAGCCGTATTTCGCCTTCATCTCGCTCTGAAAACGGTAGCCGAAATCGCAGTAATTTCGCAGGCGTTCGAGCGGCGGGATGGTCGGTGAAAACAAGGAGTCGGACTCGGCCCGAAGGGATTTCCACTTGTCGTCCAGGGCCTCGGCCGCGAGGTCGGCTTTGGACCTGAAGTAGTAGTAGAAACTGCCCTTGCGCACGCCTGCTTTTTCGCAGATGTGGTCGATGGTGGTGCTGCCGTAGGAACCCGTCCAAATCAACTCGAGGACGGCTTCCATCAACTTCTGTTTGTTGTTACTGACTCGACCCATAATCTGCTTTCTCGCCGCGTGGCGGAGACGCCATAAGGCGTCTGAACAAACACACGTTACCATATCCGACTAAACAGTCAAATATTATTTTGAAAATTTTCATGGGTGGTTTTCTGTGAGGATTCGGGACTGGGATTGGGCTCAAGTGGCCAGCGCGTGCAGCGGGGGAGATGTTCGATGACCTCGATAACCGTCGGCACCGTGTCGTGGAAATCAAACCTTTGGGACCGATTTGGTTTCACTTGTCCGCACCGGTCCGTTGGCTGAACGAGGACGAGGGCCGCGTGCCGGCTCAAGCCCCGTTAGGGGCGAAATGTTTATAGTTAGGCGACATCGTGTCTTTCCGCAACGCGCCGCCCAGCGACAGGCTGAGGGATTAACCGCGTTGCTTGAGCAACCACGGGATGACCTTGGTGAGGCCAAAATAGACGGCGAAAAAGAACAGCAATGAAAACAACCCTACCGCGACTACAGTCCAAATCGAGCCGGGTGCCATTTCGTCAACCGCTTTCATGAGCACGGGAATTCTCTTGTCGGTGGGCGCTGACTCCACCCGTGCGCGCAGCGCATCAGCATCCTTCTTGAGCAACCGCGCATCGGCCTCCGCCAGCGCCAGCAACTTTTCGGAGCTCCACGTCTCGCCGGTCGGTTCAATATCGTAGGACTTTTTATTCGGCTGCGGCACGAGTCGGTATTCACGTCCGATTGAATCGATTACCCGGTCATCGGGCTTCCAGTCCTGGAGTTTCTCGCCGTCCTTGGTGCCGAGGATGTCAAAGAGGTCCTGCTTGCTGCGATAACACTTCAGCTTCGGTCCGCAGGCGGGCTCGCAGGAAAGGAACCCGTGCGGATAAGCGCTGAGGACCTTGCGCTTCGCTTCTTGCGCCTTTTTCGCGGGAATGATGTAGGCAAAGAACGGCCGCGCCCGGAAAATGAGCCAGCCCGACAGCGGGAAAATGATCGCGCCAGCCCATATCAGCCCGCGAGAATTGTCGTGCCTACCCGCCAGGATAAACCCGGGGCCGATCAACAACGTGCACCACATCACGATTTGCAGATTCCGGTACCCGCGCCACGTGACTAGCATGGGTTCGTGATCATCGTGGCGAAACACCATGCGATTACTGAATCAGTTCCGGACATTTTGTCAATGGCGTGGAGGGAACAGTACGGCAAATCAATTCGGACCAACGCGTTGCACTGTCTAAAAAGCGAAAAGCGGCAATCCGGGTGGCGGGTCTGCACACAATCATCAAATACGCTTTCATCGGCGGCGCCTATACTGCCACCGCACCATGACCCAACGACTCAGCTCACCGATGGCGGCCTCTCACTCATTCCCGAACTGCCAGAGCGCCTGCCGGGGCCGCCATTCGGTGGAGAGCCGACTTCGGTCGCTTTTCGCCGAACCTGCCTGACTTGAGAAATGCGATGACCGAGGTGATCACACGGCGATTCTTCATCATGAACGGGTGAGTAGCGTGAACGACCAGATGCTCCTTCATTCCCTCAACCTTGGTATTCTCGACTGACACTTTCCCGTCGTCGCGGCCAGGGATCATGCTGCTATTGATCCAATTGATTGAGCGGTCTCCTGCGATCACCCCGAGTTCAAAGGAAACCGGGCCAAGCCGATTCGGCACCGAATCCTTGTCAGTACCGAGCCCCTGCGCCGCTGGCCCATTCACCTTGCGGAACGCCCACCACCCTCTCAAGCGGTCCACCACCTCGCTCCCTTTGTTTGGCGGGCCCAGCATGACAACCCGGCCCAACCGCACGTCCTTCCTGTTGGCGAAATAGTACCGGACAAGAATTCCGCCCATGGAATGCGTCACGAAGTGCACTTTGGAGCACCCGCGCAACCGCTCGTCCGCGAGCGCTTCCCCGACCACCGCCAGGCTAAGCTGCTCAATGGGCTGGGTTCGGCTCGGATATTCGCAGTTGAGGACTACGTAGCCCTCAGACGCCAGTGCGCGCTCCATCTTCGCCATGCTCGCGCTGGTGCGTCCCAGCCCGTGAAGCAAGACGACCCCCTCCGCTCCCTTGACAGAGCCGAGCATCACGAAGAAGAGAACGATGCCTCTAGGCAGCATGGAGTAAGACCGAACAATAAGCGCAGCCGCGCCGGGCCAACAACGCCCGATACGCGCGAGGCGGACTCCCGGCGTCGGCTGGCGCGTTTTGTGAGGCGGCTGGTTGCGGTGCCTCATATGCTAGAGATGAACAATGCGAAGGTATGGACAAATAATCAACGGTGATGTTGCAAGCAAGATGGTAAGCGTCCATGCCCGCGCCAAAGGAACCGGCCAAGCGTGAACATGAAGGCGGTCTTCGGCCAGGATAAACACACCTTGAAGGCCAAAGAACACTGCTATTTCAAAGGCTGCGAATGCGCCGAGTGCCACCAATGCCACCCATGCGTGCATCGCGCCGCTGACGAGAAAGGCACAGCAAAGTCCGAGGTCGGGGCGGTGCTGCCGCGCCAGCGGCAGGAAGACGAACCGGTGGAGCCACGCGCTCACCAGATGGTTCCATCGCCTGCCCCAGAAATCCCGCAAGCTGCGGGCGGCAATCGGCGTGTCATGGATCGCACGCATGGCTGCGCCCGACGCCAAGAAACAAAAATGGACGAGGTCTTTTAGAAACTCCGCCAGCGTGTAGAGAAGTATAATCCCGGCAACCAGGCGGCATAGCGCGATTACTGCATCGGGAGGATGTTGGGCGTGTGCTATATGCCGGAGGAACAAGAAGGCCGCGCCACCAACCAACCCCTCCACGATAAAACGGCCAATGATGCGAATCGACAGAACTGGTCGGGTGTGGCCGACACGTATCCGATAACCCAAAGTAAGCATTTGCAGCAACCGAAGCCGCGCCGACGATTGCGGTGTCGCTGAGGCAGCGACGGTTATGCTGGCGACCAAGGCCGCCATGCCGCCCAAGGCCATGATCGCGTGCCATGAGGTATCCACGGGGGCGAACCATTCCAGGAAGAAACAGCAAGTCAGAAAAAAGGCGGACCCCGCCCACTGGATCGGTTTTCGCCCAACCACGAGCACCGCCGCAATCATCAGCACAGCATGTGCACAAAGGACGGCCAGTGTAAGCATCGGTAGGTGAAGAATGTCAAAGCCGCCTAACGTTCGCCATCACCGGCTCCGCGCTAGTGACCTCCGATATGAAACCTCGACGTGGTCGCGGAGTTCGTGTGCATGCGTTGTGATACGGCGACTCCATTAACTATCCCGTCCTCAGGCGCCCCTTCATATCAGTGTATGCAGTATCGATTAGCTTCCTAAGCGCCGTGGCATTGACGTTGCATCCGGGCCTGAGTTTCACATGGCGCATGAACTTGCCAGTGCCTTCCAACAGACCCTCGGGATCAGCAATCTCCGCACCACGAAAGAATCCGACATTAACGTGAGCTTTGAACGCATTGACATAGCCGAATGCGGCATCAGCTACACACGCAGTCGGATGGCCGTCATGCAATAACTCTCGAACGCCCTCTCCGCAGGCGCGCATGACCTCAAACCATTCCTGTGCGATCACCCCCAATTCACCCGAATGCTCACCCATCCAGACCTCGATCGCTGGGTCTCGCCTGACCGCACTTGGGAATCGAAAAAGTTGGCTCACGGCGATTTCATTTCGATAGCTTGGCTGAAAACGGGAACATCGACTCTCGCGCTCTCCGGCGCCGTATAACACCCGGCCAGAGTTGCGCGGGACCAAGCGCATAGAAATGCAAACGGGACGCGCCATCCCGCGTCCACTCGAGGTCGATGGTTAGCATTTCGGAATTTTTTCATACCCTGAACCCTCTCTGTTTGGCCCATGCCTCGATTTGATCGGTCATCACGGACCACATGCTTCCCGGCTTGCTTTCCGCCTGAAGCCTTCTGATTAGCTGATCAACATCAGACTGGGCAGCATCCTGTCCTTGCTGAAACTCCAGCCACCTCTCGCAGATCTCTACGCCGTGCGCCCAGTGCGGATCATTCGGTCTTCTTGCAGCACAGCGGGCGTAGTACTTGCGGAGATTCTCCGGCCCCCGCCAGGCGTCGGGCAATGTGCTCTCCCGGGTCATGCTAACGACGCTGCGCAGTGGCGTGCCGCCGATGAACCACCTTTGCGCAACACAATTGCAACCGGCGCATCCACTGCTGCGGCCGGGTTAGTCGCTCGATTGTCCGTGCGCATCTGGGACAATATACTGTGTGAGACCCCGTGCAACCAGCTCGTGCTCGATCTCACGCGACAACTGGCGGACAACTTCTCCGCCGGAGCGGCCCCTAACCGTCCGGTCAGTTTTCGGTAACCCACGGTAACCTGTGGTAACCGTACGGTAACCCATAGTAACCGATAGTAACCGATCCCGCTTTTCCAGCACAATCTCAGCGACTTCCTGCGCCGCCATGATGCCTCCGAGCTCCCCGAAGTCGGTCTCCGCCCTCCTCACGCCTCAGGCCGAGGGCAGGATTTTGGGGCTATCGCGGCGCGGGGCGTTTCCGTAGAATCCGGGCAGGCAACACGATCCTTCGGGGAGAATTGTTCTGATGTACATTGTCATGATTGCACCGGAATGCGCGCCGGCGGCCAAAGTCGGCGGCCTCGCGGACGTCGTTCATGGCCTGTCCAAGGAACTGAGCATCCGCGGCAATGCAGTCGAGATCATCCTGCCCAAGTATGACTGCATGCGGTACGACCAGATCTGGGGCCTCACCAAGACCTATAGTGATCTCTGGGTGCCGTTCTACAACCAGTCGGTCCACTGCGACGTGTATTTCGGATGGGTGGATGGCTTGAAATGCTTTTTCATCGAACCGCATTCGGACCGCAATTTTTTCAACCGGGGCATCTTTTACGGGCACCATGACGACGGCGAGCGGTTCGCGTTTTTCTGCCGGGCGGCGCTGGAGTTCATGCTCAAGGCGAACAAGCATCCGGAGGTGATCCATTGCCACGATTGGCAGACGGCGCTGGTGCCGGTGCTGTTGTACGAGGTCTATCAACACCTGGGGATGCGGCACCCGCGAGTCTGCTTCACGCTGCATAACGTGGGGCACCAGGGAATTAATGGCGAACACCTGCTGCGAGCCGTGGGGTTGAACCCGGGCACCGTAATGACCTACGACCGGCTGCTGGACGACCACCGGCGCGGCGCCATCAATTTGATGAAGGGTGGGATCGTGTATGCCAACTTCGTGACGACTGTTTCGCCGCGGTATGCGGACGAAATCCGGCACACGCACCTGGGGATGGGCTTGCAGCGGGTGCTGGGGATGCATCACCAGAAATTCGGCGGCGTCCTGAACGGGATTGATTACGGGGTGTGGAACCCGGAGGTGGATTCGCACATTGCGAGGCGTTACGGCATCGGGTCGGTGCAGGACAAGTACGCGAACAAGGAGGCGCTGAGGAATCGCTTGTGGCTGCGGGGCGGCATCAAGCCGCTGGTGTCATTTGTGGGCCGGCTCGACCCGCAGAAGGGGGTGGAGCTGATTCTGCGCGCGGTGCCCTACTGCCTGGAGCGCGGCTGCCAGTTTGTGCTCCTGGGGGCCAGCCCGCAGGGAAATATCAACGCCGCGTTTTGGAACCTGAAGTGGCGGTTCAACGATAACCCCGATTGCCACCTGGAAATCGGCTACAACGAGGAACTGGCGCATCTCATCTATGCCGGGTCGGACTTAATCCTGGTCCCCAGCGAGTACGAACCGTGCGGGCTGACGCAGCTCATCGGCTTGAAATACGGAACGCTGCCCGTCGTGAGGAACACCGGAGGGCTGGCGGACACGGTTTTCGACGCGAACTACGCGCCCAGGCCGTATCATGAGAGGAATGGGTACGTGTTCAACGATTACAACTGGCAGGGGCTGGAATCCGCGCTGCAGCGGGCGATCGGCATGTTTAATCATTTTCCGCAGCATTTCCGCGAGTTGATGGTAAACGGCATGCGGTGCGATTATTCGTGGAATTATCCGGGGCAGAATTATTTGAACATTTATAATTATATTAAGGCTCCGTAGTGGGCCAACGTGAGATCGGGGACGCAGAGGACTGCGTCCCTACCAGATTTAGATTAAGACGACGCAGTGAACGGAACTGAACAAGAGCAGACGACGACAACCCAAACCGTCACGACGCGAGGCGGGTTGAAGCTGGTGGCGCAAACGCGCCGGCGGGAGTCGGACGTGGAAGTGACGCTGCAAGCGCCGTCCGCGCCGGGGTTCGTGCTGCACTGGGGAGTGCGCCAGCCGAAGGTGGAGGGTTGGGGCCTGCCGCCGCAGCCGGCCTGGCCGCCTGGCACCGTCCAGGTTGACCGAGCCGCGGTGCAAACCCCCTTCCCCAAAGGCAACGGGCAGGCCGAGCTGGTCATTCGCTTGAGCCCGCCCGCGGATTATTCCGCGCTGGAGTTTGTTCTCTTTTTCCCCGGTGAAAAGCGCTGGGACAACAACGGCGGGCGCAATTACCAAATCCTCCTGGCTGAGCCGCCACGCCAACCCGCGGCGCGTCAACCCGCGGCAGGCCAGCCGGGAGCGGGCCAGACTGGCGAGATTGCCGAGGAGATCGTGCGGGCGGAGACGACGCACAATTCGTGGACGCTGATGCATCGGTTCAACCTGTGCTATGATTTGCTCGAGCGCGTTCGCGGCAGCCTCGACGGTTTGGCGCTGATTTACGTCTATCTGCGGTTCTCGGCGATTCGCCAGTTGACCTGGCAACGGAACTATAACACGAAGCCCAAGGAACTGGCTCACGCCCAGGAGCGCCTGACCCAAAAGCTCACCGAGATTTACCGCAACGAGCCCGGCAGCCGGCCACTGGTGCGCTTGACCCTGGCGACGGTGGGGCGGGGTGGCGAAGGCCAACGGATCCGCGATGAGATTCTCGTCATCATGCACCGCCACCACGTCAAGGAGGTGAGCGGGCATTTCCTGGAGGAGTGGCACCAGAAGCTCCACAACAACACCACCCCGGATGACATGGTGATTTGCGAGGCGTATCTCGCGTTTCTCCGAAGCAACGGCAACCTGGATTTGTTTTATCAAACCCTCGAGGCGGGCGGGGTCACACGCCAGCGCCTGGAAAGTTTTGAGCGCCCTATCCGCAGCCATCCGGATTTCGTTCCGCATTTGAAGGACCCGCTCATCCATGACTTCGAGAACTTCCTGCGCATTCTCAAAGCCAGTCACTCGGGAACGGACCTGGAGACCGCGATCAATGCGGCGCGGGGCCAGCTCGACGGTGGTTTGCAGGGGCTCCTAAATTACCTTTGGGAACATCGCAACGACCAGGGGGAACGGGTCCTGGACCTCGTGCAGCAGCTCACCGACGCCCGCCGCCGGTTGTCGAGCCTGTTCAGCCGGGGCGCCGGCCTGCGCGAATCGCTCTACCTGGATCTCGCGCTGGAACAACTGCTCCGCGCGGCGGTCGAACGGAATATTCATTTGGACCTCAGCGGCGATCAGTTGGTGGACCTGATCGGATGGGTCCTGGAGAATGTGACGCTGTCCGCTGAAGACCCGGAGTTGGCGGCAAGCTCCCGGCATTGGGCGCGGCTGCAATCGCTGCCGCGATTCGGCGCGGTGTGGTCGCTTCACGCGAAGTCGGTAGTGGACCGGGCCGCGCGGGCGCTCAGCGGGTGGATTGATCGCGTTTATCACTTGCTGCAGCCCAAGGCGGAGTTTCTCGGGCAAGGTTTTAAGGCTGAGCCCTGGACGATTACCCTGTTCAGCGAAGAGGTGGTGCGGGGCGGCAGCCTGGGGTTTGTGCTCTCGCTCCTGCTGCGCCACCTCGATCCGTTGCTGCGCCAGGCGGCGCACATCGGCAACTGGCAGATCATCAGCCGCGGCAGCGGCGCCGGCCTGGTCGAGGTCGTCGAGGCCTTGCGTTCCATCCAGGGCAAACGTTTCGAAAGCCCCAGGGTGGTGGTGGCTGACAATGTCGCCGGCGACGAGGAAATCCCGGAAGGTGTAACCGCGGTCATTGCTCCTGACGTCGTGGACATCGTTTCCCACGTGGCGGTGCGCGCAAGGAATGCCAAGGTGCTATTCGCCTCCTGCCACAACGCTGAGCTGTTGCAGCATCTGAAATCTCTCCGGGGACGTTATGTCCAGCTGGAAGTCAGCCCGGCTGGGGACGTAACCGCCGTCGAAAGCGCGCCGACCGCGTCCGCCCCTGTCCCGAGCCAACGGACGGCGCGTCTGTCCGTTCCGGCGCGAGCTTTCACAAAGTTTGCGATCCCGCTGGCACAGTTCGACGAGAAGGTGGTGGGCGGCAAAGCCTGCCACCAGGCAGAGCTTCGTGGCCGCCTGCCGGAATGGATTCGGCTGCCGGCTTCGGCCGCGCTACCGTTTGGCGTATTCGAGAAAGTGCTGGGCCTCGGACTGAACCAAGACGTCGCCAAGCGCTACGCAGAGTTGGTTCGGCAGACCGCGAATGGCGGCACTGAACCGCTGGCGGCGCTGCGGGAAACCGTGCTGGGTTTGGCCGTGCCGGAGGAGCTGAAGGCCGCCTTGCGCGAAGCGATGATCGCTGCCGGCCTCGCCTGGCCCGAGGACTGGGAGGCGGCATGGACCCGCATCAAGCAGGTCTGGGCCTCCAAGTGGAACGAGCGCGCTTTCCTGAGCCGTGAGCGGATCGGGCTGTCCGACGACGCGCTGTACATGGCGGTGTTGATTCAGGAAGTGGTGCCGGCGGATTACGCTTTCGTGCTCCACACGGTTAACCCTTCCAGCGGCAACCGCGACGAGTTGTTCGGCGAGGTGGTGCTGGGTCTAGGGGAAACGCTCGTGGGTAATTATCCCGGCCGGGCGTTGAGTTTTGTTTTTCGCAAAACGACTGGGGAGCAGTCCCTCCTTTCTTTTCCGAGCAAGAGTGTCGGCCTTTACGGGGACGGTTTGATCTTCCGCTCCGATTCCAATGGTGAGGACCTGGCGGGTTACGCGGGGGCTGGTCTTTATGACAGCGTCCTGCTGAAAACTCCGCGGCAGGTGGATTTGGATTATTCGCAGCAGCCACTGGTTTGGGACGAGCCCTTCCGCGAAAAGCTGCTCGACACCATCGCGCGCATCGGCCTGGAGGTGGAGGGAGTCAGCGGCTCGCCGCAAGACCTCGAAGGAGCGGTCGCCGGCGGCAGCTGCTACGTGGTGCAGACCCGGCCGCAGGTCGGGCTTGAATGAGTGGGGCATGATCCGCATCGGCAACCAAACCGCCGCCTGGGCGGCAACCCCGGTCGAGCCCTTCGATTATGCGCTCACCCAGGGCTTCGACGCCTTCGAATGGTTCCCCGACAAGAAGCCTGGAGCGGGCTGGGACGAAAGCGACCTTGACCGCAATGCGCGGCAGCGCATTCGGGAACTTGGCCGCACCCGCGGCATACGGTTTTCGGTCCACGGGCGATGGCAGGCGAATTTGCTGGCGCCGGGGTCCTATCCACTGGTCCTGGAGGACCTGGAACTCGCCCGCGACCTGGGCGCTGCCTTGCTCAATATCCACCTTGCGCATGAACAGGGACTGGCGGTTTTTGTGGAAGCCATCGTTCCGCTGGTAAAGCGGACCGCCGAAGTCGGATTGCAGTTGGCCATTGAAAACACGCCGCATCACTCGCCCGAGGAGTTCAACGAACTCTTCGCCCGCCTGCGCGCTTTGGAATCTACGCAGACGGGCCACGTCGGGATGTGCCTCGACCTGGGCCACGCCAACCTTTGCGCGGCGACGCGCAACAATTACCTGGGATTCGTCGATCGTCTCGATTCTCAAGTGCCCCTCATTCATCTTCATCTCCACGAGAACTGGGGCGACGCAGACACGCACCTGCCGCTCTTCACCGGCCCGGCCGCACGGGATGATTCCGGCATCCGCGGCCTGGTCGCCCGGCTCAGGAAGCGGAATTTTTCGGGGTCGGCCATCCTGGAACAGTGGCCCAAACCCCCTGCTCTGCTGAACAACGCCCGGGACAGGCTGCTTGAAATGTGGAAAAAAGGCCAAGAGGTAGGCCGCGTTGTCCTCAACGCGCCGGAAGCGGTGTCTGCTTCGCTGGTAGGGCGCGCTGTCCCCAGATCGCCGCTTATTGATGCCCCTGAACCGCACGGCGCGCCCGAGGGTAGCGCAGGCTTCCAAGCCTGCCGTGTCGCAGGTTTCCAAACCTGCGCCGCGCGCGAATTCGAACCGGCAGCCGACTTGGAAGTCGGCGATACAGCAGGCTTGGAAGCCTGCGCTACGGCGGCAGTGCCAGGCGGTGCCGCTGCCGCGGTTTCGGCAAAGCAGGCGCCGCCGAGCGCTTCCGGCGGAGATCTCGTTGCCGAGTTGGTTGCCGGCGACCGCCAAAACCGAAGCTGGCGGGAGAAGTTGGATTTCGTCCGGCGCATTTTGGCGCGCGAAGAACCCGCTCTCACCGCCGATGATTTGATCGACATCGCCATTTACCTGCGTTTTTTGGGCACGGGCGAGATCCCAAGCAACGAGGACGGCCGACACTTCCGGCCAGGACATCATGCCCGCATCGCCGCGCAAATTCAGGAGCGCCTGGCCCGGTTGACCACGCCCGATAACGCGTTCATCGTCCGAAAGATTTACCCGTGGCTGCCCTCCTCGTCGCCGGCCTTTCAGCGACCCGAGCCTTTGACGCGTATTCGTGATATCGCCCACCGGAATGACATCGACCCGGACCTTAAGCGCGAAATCAAGACCACGCTGCAAAATAAACTGCATCGGTGCGCCGGGCCGGAGGACCTGGCCACCTCGGCTGCGCTGTTGGAGCGGATTACAGCGCCTGGCGCGAGTTATTCGCCCGCCTTCGTCGAGCAATTCAAGGTTTTCCATGAGGAGCTTAAAGAATTCTTCAATGCGCAGTCGTTGGACGAGCGCCTGGCATCGCTGGCTCCTTCGGTGGATGCCGGGCAAGCTGAGTTGATCGAGCTGTTCCGACGCCAAAAGGCTGGGGATGCCCTGGCCGACCGACTCGCCGCGTTCCGCACGCTCACCACTCTGCGCCAAGGCTTTCTTGATGCCGTCGCGCGAACACCAGGGCCTGAGAACCAGGATTTCCTATCGGCCGATATCGCTTTGGAAGACTTCGCGTTCGTGCTGCTCAGCGAAATCATCAACGCCGGCGAAAGCAGCGACTCCGCAAGCGCCTGGCAGTGCCAGAGGGAGGCCTTGGTCCTTGCGCTCAGGAATCTCGCGCTGAGCGGGGTCGTTCGCCCAGAGGCAGACGCGGTGGAAGCTGAACTCCAGGCTTGGGGAAACGTCGCTGCTTCGGCCGGTCGCGACGAACTCCTAAGGCTGAAAGCCACCATGCAGCGATGCCGCCGCCTGGCGGAGGATTTCGGCGCGCGGACCGTCGCTCTCTTTTCCGGGCGGGCGGAGAAGCTCGGCCGCGCGCTCGGGGTCGCGAAGCATGCGCTCCGGGTCTTTGCCGAGGCGGATATCCGGGCGCACATCGTTTTTCAGGTCTCGAAACTGGCCACGAGCTGGTTGCACCGGCTTCGCCAACGGCTCGGGTTGCCGGGTTGGGATGTGCTCGTTGCCGGCCGGGCCGTAGGCCGGCTGAAAACAGTGGACTCGCTCGAGCAGTTGGAGCGGGCGCTGGACGGGCCGGTGGTGGCGCTCGTGAAGCACGCGGCGGGCGATGAGGAAATCCCGAAAAATGTCGCCGCCATCGTTTTGGCTCATGAGCTGCCGCACCTGTCACACCTTGCTGTACGCGCCCGGCAAGCAGGAGTAGTCTTCGCGGCGTGCGAAGAGATCACGGAGTTTGAACGCCTGGAAACGTTCGAGGGACGGATGCTCTCTTTCCAAGCGCTGCCCGACCAGGTCACGTGGGAAACTGCGGCGGAGCAGGAACCGGCGGCGAAAAAGCCGAACCGTCCCGCGCCGCGGGTTCCCGCCGTGCGGCTGGGTCCGGAACGTGCATGGATTCCGTTAGAGCACGCCGAGGCGGAGACTGGCGGCGGCAAAGCGGCAGGCGCGCGCCGGTTGGCTGAGCTGTCGCATCTGGACGGGGCCGAATTCAGCACACCGGCTGCGTTCGTGGTTCCCTTCGGCGTTATGGAGGCGCAGTTCGATGCCGCGCCAGTAGCGCAGGTTTCCAAACCTGCCGTATCGCCGACTTCCAAGTCGGCAGCGGACCGAAGTGGTGTTGGTGTCCCCGGTTTTGGAAACCCGGGCTACGGTCGGCCGAGCGAACTGTCCGGACTCGAGGCGGAATATCGAGAGTTGGTCAGCAACCTCGACGGGCTACCTCCCGAGGAGTTCGCTACGACGACGAAACGGCTGCGCGAGTTGGTTCAGCGGCTGAGCGTACCCGATGCTATTACTTCGGAGGTGGCGCGCAGGTTCTCACCAAATAGTCGTCTGGTTGTTCGTTCAAGCGCCAACTTTGAAGATGTGGAAGGGATGGCCGGGGCCGGACTTTACGATTCCGTCATGAACGTGGCGCCAGCGGAGCTCGCTTCCGCCATCCGGACGGTTTGGTCGTCGCTGTGGACGCGGCGCGCGGCGTTGAGCCGCCAGCAGGCGGGTATCCCTCACGAGCAAGCGCACATGGCGGTACTCATCCAGGAGATGGTGGTTCCGGATTTCTCGTTCGTGTTGCATACCGTCAACCCGCTCAACCATCGCGCCCAAGAGTTGTATGCTGAGATTGTCGTTGGTTTGGGGGACACGCTGGCATCGGCGGCGACACGCGGAACTCCGTACCGGATGGTTTGCGATAAAGACTCCGGCAAGGCAACCATACTGGCGTTTGCCAATTTCAGCACGGCGTCGCAGCCCGGTCCCACGGGAGGTTTGCGTCGGGAAACCGTGGATTACTCACGCGTGGAGCTAAGCCGCGACGCAACCGCACGACATAGGATTGGGCTGCGGCTGGCGGCCATTGGGGGTTTCGTGGAGAAGGCGCTGCAACAGCCGCAGGACATCGAAGGGGTAGTGGCAGGCAACAGGATTTTCCTGGTCCAGACGCGTCCGCAACCGGGGCTGTAGCCTGGAAAAAAACCATGAGCAAGTTCGACCAATCCAAAGTGTTGACGTTGGGTCTGTTTGCAAAGCGAATCGAGGGCGACGACAGCCTGATGGAACTCGCTCGCCAGCGTTTTCAGGAAGCAGGCATGGGCGCGGAGATGCACCCTGAAACTCCGGAACATCTGGAGTCGATTATGAAGTTCCGGCCGTCCGAGGACGGTCCCGTCGTCGTGCACCTGCCGCGGAATTTTCAACTGACGGACGAGCCGACCCGGAAGCGAATCGTCGACTTTGCGACGAGGTTCGCCGGGCGGGTTTGGGGGATGGTGCTCCATGATCATGCGGCTATGGCGGCACAAAGAGAGAACTATATCACCTCCTCCTGGAAGATGGAGGCCGAGCTCGGAAAGATCGTCGACTGCCCGATGCTCTTTGTCGAATACGCCGTGGGGCTTGACCCGGCCGATTTTGTGCGCTTTTTTGCCGCCATTCGCGATCTGGATCGCATCAGCGCCTGCATCGACATCGGCCACGTAGGCATCCGCGAGGCGCGTGCGGTCTATGCCCGGGGCCACGGCGGCGAAGATGTCTGTGGCTTGAAATCGCGCCCCGACAGGCTGCCGGCCGTAATGGCAGACGTGGAAGCCGCGGTCAGCTCCGCCGCCGCGACGGTTCTGACTCTAGCGGAGCCGCTCGCGGCGTTAAAGAAGCCCCTGCACTTTCATTTGCACGATGGCCATCCACTTTCTGCGTTCAGTCCCTTTGGTGTTTCGGACCACCTGAGCTTTTTCACCGAGATTCCCCTCAGCTTCGAATACAAAGGCCGCCGGGTGGTGGCCCCGATGTTCGGTCCCGCCGGCCTGTCGAAGCTCGTGGCTCGCACCGTCGAATTGATGGGGCCTCGGCGTACCTCCTTCACTCTGGAAATCCATCCAACGGGCGAGCGCCTGCCGCTGGGCCAGGCCGCCTCGCTCTTCACCCATTGGGCCGACAAAACGAACGCGGAGAAGATGAATCACTGGCTTTCGGTGCTCAGCAGGAATCACGAGTTGTTGCATCGGGCCATCGAAGCAGCCGCTCGGCCGGCCGGCCTGTCGGTCGATGCGACTCGGAGTCGTGTGCTATGAGCCCGTTTCGAAATCCCTGTTCTTTGTAGGAGACGACGTAAGGAGTCTCTGATCGCCCACGAGGTCGCGAATTGCACCGTGGATTTAAGACTCATTACGTCGTCTCCTTCAGTATTAAGAAGTGTTCTAAATGATCATCTATAACCTGTTCCCCTTGCTGGCGGGCCCGTTCTCGCAATGGCAGAAACACTTTGCCCGGGCCGCCGTCATGGGCTTCGACTGGGTGTTTGTGAATCCGATCCAGCGCCTGGGAGCTTCAGGCAGCCTGTATTCGATCGCGGACAGCTTCAGCTTCAACCCGGTGCTGCTGGATCCGGCCAGCGCCGCCTCGCCGGAGGAACAGGTGCGGCAGATGCTGGCGGATGCGCAGGCCGCCGGCCTGAAGGCAATGATCGATCTCGTGCTCAATCATTGCGCCATCGACTCGCCGTTGACCCGCCAACATCCCGAGTGGTTTGTGCGAGAACCCAACGGCCACATCGCCAACGCCTCTTGCCAGCACGAGCGCAGAACGGTTGTGTGGAAAGACCTGGCCCAGTTCGATCACCGGCACACGCGTGACCCGGAAGGGCTTTACCGGCACTGCCTGCGAATTGTGCAGTTCCTTCTGTCGCTCGGGTTCACGGGGTTTCGGTGCGACGCCGCCTACCAGGTTACGCGTTACTTCTGGCATCGGCTCATCCACGATGTCAAAGCCCGTCACCCCCAGGCGGTTTTCGTCGCCGAAACGCTGGGCTGCACCGCTGACCGGACCAAGGAAACGGCGCGCGCCGGTTTTGGTTACGTCTTTAACAGCTCCAAGTACTGGAACTTTTACGATTGGTGGCTGATCGAGCAATACAACCTCGTCCGTGAGACCGCGGCTTCCATCAGCTTCCCCGAAAGCCACGACACGCCGCGTCTCTGCACTGAGCTGAACGGAAACGTCAACGGCCTAAAGCAGCGGTATCTCTTTGCGGCACTCTTCTCAACCGGCGTGATGATGCCGATCGGGTTTGAATTCGGATTCCGCAAGCCGCTCCACGTCATCCACACCACTCCCGCCGACTGGGAAGACACCGGCATCGATCTCACGTCCTACATCGCCAATGTCAACGCCATCAAGAAAAACCATCCGGTGTTCCAGGAGGAATGCCCCACCAACATCCTGCCCTGCAACAATCCGAACGTGTTGCTGATTTGGAAAGCCTCGGCGAAACATCGGGATGAGGCGCTATTGATCCTGAACAAAGACCCGTGGAATCATCAGGATTTTTACACGGATCACTTCCGCCATTTCATCCAATCGGGCGAACCGTTGCAAGACGTGTCGCCAGAGTTTCCCCTCGAGTACATCCACGAACCGTTCCACTACAGCCTGCGCCCAGGACAGGGCATAGTCCTGGTCACCACGCGCGGATGATACGAACCTTCACCTTACCGGTTCCCCGCGCTCCGCGCTCGGCGGCGGCGGGACATCCAGCTCGCTCTTTCAAAATTTGTTGTGCAACTTGGCGGTTGGCGGTATGGTTTTTGCGCCTTGGGCTCGGGATGGCGTCACTCAAACGTCACTCGCTCCACGGCGAAGTGCTTTGGCGAACAGGCTCATTAGCAAGTTCCTTGAGACTTTGGAGAGATGGCCGAGTGGCTGAAGGCGGCGGTTTGCTAAACCGTTGTACGGTCAAAAGCCGTACCGGGGGTTCGAATCCCCCTCTCTCCGCCATTTTCAACTCGATGGGATTTAAGGACTTCGAGCGGCTGGTGCGGCCAAAGGTGATGAGTTTTACCAACTGAACAAGACCCTGTTCTTCCGCGTGTTCCGCGGTTTCCAAGTCCTCTTTACTTGGAACTTGAGAAAGAGCTTTTTCGCCCTTGACGCGGCTGCCACGTGCCTTATATATTTCGTCAATTGGCGAAATGAGAAATTTCCTAAACCTGACCAAAGCGCTGTCGGACGAGAACCGCCTGCGCCTCCTCCTGGCGTTGCGGGGGGGCGAACTCTGCGTGTGTCAGCTCACCGAGCTGCTCGGGCTGGCGATGTCCACCGTCTCGAAACACCTGTCGCTCCTGTACCAGGCTGAACTGGTGAACGCGCGCAAAGAGGGCCGCTGGATGTATTATTCGCTGCCTGGGCGCGAGAGCTCCGCGACGGCCAGGGAGGCGGTCGCGTGGGTGAAAAAGTCGCTGGCGACAGACGCGCGCGTGGCCGAGGACGCGAAACGGTTGAAAAAAGTGGTCGCCATTGACCCCGTGGAACTATGCAAGCGCCAATGCGGAAACTGAAGGTGCTGTTCCTCTGCACCGGCAATTCCTGCCGCAGCCAGATGGCGGAGGGGTGGGCACGGCAGTTAAAGGGCGACACGCTCGAACCGTACTCCGCCGGCATCGAGAAGCATGGGCTCAACCCGCATGCGGTCCGGGTGATGGCCGAAGCCGGGGCGGACATCTCGAAGCAATATTCCAAGACCGTCGAGGAACTAGGATCGGTGGCGTTTGATTGCGTGGTCACGGTCTGCGGCCATGCGCACGAGCACTGCCCGGTGTTTCCGGGCAAGACGCCCGTGGTGCATGCCGGGTTCGATGACCCGCCGCGATTGACGCAGCACCTCGCCGACGGCGAGGAGAAGCTGGCGGTTTACCGGCGTGTGCGCGATCAGATCCGAGCGTTCGTGGAAACGCTGCCAGAGGTGCTGGGTCGCTAAACGGCGGCTCGCGACAGGTTAATCACCATTCATCAATCTACCAAAACTATGAAACAAGAAACAATGGATGCAGAGACGGTGCGGCAAAAAGTCCGCGAAGGTTATGGCAAAATTGCAATGACCGACAGCTCTTGCTGTTCAACCGGCGCGAGCTGTTGCGGCTCCGACGCCGCGACCTCCGAGCGCCTCGGCGAGTACATTGGCTACAGCGCCGAGGAACTGGAAGCGCTGCCAGACGGCGCCAACATGGGCTTGTCCTGCGGCAACCCAACGGCGTTGGCATCGTTGCGGCCCGGCGAAGTGGTGCTGGACCTGGGTTCGGGCGGCGGGTTCGACGTGTTCATCGCCGCCAGAAAGGTCGGGGCCGCCGGCCGCGCGATCGGTGTCGATATGACAGCGGAGATGCTGGGCAAGGCGCGCCGGAACATCGCCGCCTATCGCGAGCGCTCGGGTTTGGACAATGTCGAGTTCCGCCTCGGCGAAATCGAACACCTGCCGGTGGCCGACAACAGCGTCGATGTCGTGATTTCGAACTGTGTCATCAACTTGTCTCCGGCAAAACCGCAGGTGTGGCGCGAGATCGCGCGGGTGCTCAAGCCGGGCGGCCGCGTCGCGGTATCGGACCTGGCGCTGCTCAAGCCGCTTCCGGGAGACATCTTGAAAATGGTCGAGGCCCTGGTGGGCTGCGTCGCCGGCGCGGTCCTGGTCAGCGACACCGAACGCATGGCGCGCGAGGCGGGGCTCGCGGACATCCGCCTGAAATCCAAAAGTGAATATCTGCAAGCGATGGAAGATTGGAAGGACCCCCTCTATCAGAAAATCATCGAGCACCTGCCTGCGGGGGCAAAGCCGGCCGATTACATCACGAGCCTGGAGGTATCGGCCATCAAGCCGACGCTGGCGGCCCGCGTTTCGTGAAGCCGCCGTGGGTGACCTATGAGCAGCGAAGCAATACCGACACGTTCGGCCACCTCGATACCGCCGCCCGCCCCGGCCGGGCCGAAGCGGCTGGCTTTCTTCGAGCGTTACCTGACGGTCTGGGTGCTGCTCTGCATGGCGGTCGGAGTCGCGCTCGGCAAAGCGCTGCCGGGCGTGACGGCGGTCTTGAGCAAGCTGGAGTTTGGCCGGGGCTCGCAGGTGAACGTGCCGATTGGGGTTTTGTTATGGCTGATGATCTACCCGATGATGCTGAAGGTGGATTTCAGCGCGATTGGCGGAATTGCGCGCAAGCCCAAGGGGCTGATGGTCACGCTGTTCGTGAACTGGCTGGTGAAGCCGTTCAGCATGGCACTGCTGGCGTGGGTGTTCATGCAGCACGTCTTTGCCGCCTGGATCACTCCGGCGGCCGCCAAGGAGTACACCGCCGGACTGATTATCCTGGCGGCGGCGCCGTGCACGGCGATGGTGTTTGTCTGGTCGTATCTGACGGACGGCGACCCGGCCTATACGCTGGTGCAGGTGGCGGTAAACGACCTGATCATGCTCGTCGCCTTCGCCCCGATCGTAATGTTCCTGTGCGGAGTGGCACACGTGGTAGTGCCAGCGAAGGTCCTGGTTACTTCGGTCGTCGTCTTCATCGTTATTCCGCTGGGGGCGGGCTGGCTGACACGCACGGCGTTGCTCAAATCTCATGGCCGGGAGTGGTTTGACCAAAATTTCCTGCCGAGGTTTCATCCGGTGATGATTGGAGCGCTGCTGCTGACGTTGGTGTTGATTTTCGCTTTTCAGGCGGAAAACCTGACCGGACGCTGGGTGGCAGTGTTGCTGATTGCGGTGCCGATCGTCATCCAGGTATATTTCAACTCGGGGCTGGCTTATTTGCTCATGAAAGGGTTCGGGGTCGAGCACGGTGTCGCCACGCCCGGCGCGCTGATTGGGGCGAGCAACTTTTTCGAACTGGCCGTGGCGGTGGCGATAACTCTCTTCGGCCCGAACTCCGGCGCCGCGCTGGCAACGGTCGTCGGCGTGCTCGTCGAGGTTCCGGTGATGCTGTCTGTCTGCGCGGTTTGCAACCGCACCCGGGGCTGGTTTCAGCACGACGCTTTGCTTGCTGTTTCGCCTGCTTGCCGTACGGAGTCGGAGGGGTAATACTTGGCAGTGCCTGGTCCGGGAGTGGGTTTTCAGGACCTGTGGGCAAGTCACGCGAAGATGAACGCAAGTGAAGACAGCTATCGGCAGATCTGCGACGAGGTCTGGGCGCTTTATCAGGCCCAGATCAAAAAGGACAAATGGCGGCGCAGCAGCCGCTGTGTGCTCCTGCCGCCCCCTCCGCGCGGCCGGCCCGTGGACCTGCTGTTCGTCGGCATCTCACCCAGTCATGTGACCGGGATTGGTTTCGCACGGGAACGTCCGCCCGCCGAACTCCTGGCGCGTGAATTCGAATATGTCAGCGGCGCGGGGCCTGGCAAGCCGGGGTTCAGCAACGATTTGTATTATGCTCCGCTCCTCCAGTTCGCTCAGAGGCTCAGCCCGGGCTTCGGCGTCTGGCCGCAGGTGGCGCGCGGGGAAAAAAGCCTGCTGGTCGAGTTCACGGACGCGCTCCATATCACCACCGACCACCGCATTGCCGACGACCTCTTGAGCATCATGAACCCGCAAGCGGAGACCGACCCCGTCTGCGACAAGTGCAAGGAGATATTGGAAGCGGAACTTCGCCTGTACCGTCCGCGGGTGGTGATTTGCAACGGCCGCCTGCCCTCAAAGTTCCTGTTGGAACTTTGCACCGGCCGCGCCGTGGACCGTCCAGTAAAGGAAACCATGGTCAAAGACACGCGCTTCGGCAGCAAAGTGCATTTCTCCGGTTATTTGAACAGCAAGTGGATGGATGGTTTCAGCCGCGCCAGGCTGCTGCGCGAAATCACCGAGCACACGGATTTTGGGGCCAAGGGTTGAGAGCGTGTTTTGTGCCCTTTGTGCTCTTTTGTGGCGAACCAGTCAGCCCAGCGTGGCGCGCAAGGCGTCGAACATTTGCTTGCCCGAGTCCGCAGCGACGGGCTGTTTCGCTTTTTCGTCGGCGTGTTCCACGAGGTCGGGCGGCAATTCCTGCAGGAATGGGGAAGGATGGCAAGGCGTCGGCTGGCCGTATTTCTTGCGCGTGATGCAATGGCTGATGGTCAGAGTCTGCATCGCGCGCGTGACGGCGACGTAGAACAAACGGCGTTCTTCATCGAGGGTGTTGTCGTCCTTCGAACGGGAATGGGGTAAGAGCCCGTCCTCCAGGCCAACGATATAAACGTGAGGGAACTCCAGTCCCTTGCAACTGTGCATGGTGATCAGCGTCACGGCGTTGTCCGGGCCTTCGTCCTCCTCTTCCCGCTCCGTGTCGAGCGTGATCTCTTCAAGGAACGTCTCCAGTCGGTTAAAGGGTGGTGGCGAGACGATTTCGCCTCCGTCGAGCATCGCCATCAGGTCCTTCAGGTTGCGAATGCGGCTTTCGGCGGCCTCGGGCGTCTTCTCGGAGCGGCGAAGCTCGTTGAGGTAGCCGATTTCGTCCAGAAAGTTATCCGCCCAGCGTTGCAGGCAGCCTTGAGGGTGTTGGACTTCGACATGTCCCTGCCCTTCAGCCCCACCTGCCCGCCCAGAGAGCCGGCCGCGAGTCCGTTCAATAAATTCGACGAAGCGCTCGATAGCGCCGCGGGCGGCGGTTTGAAACGTGGCCGCTACCACCGGATTTTTCATCGCGGCGAAAACGGAACATTTCCGCTCGTGACTGGCGGCCAGCAGTCGTTCCATGGTGACATCGCTCAACCCGCGCGCCGGAAAGTTCGCAATGCGCAGCAGGCTGATGTCGTCGTTCGGGTTCACAAACATCTTGAGGTAGGCGAGGAAATCGCGCACCTCGCGCCGGTCGAAAAAACTCTGCCCACCGATGAGGTGATAACGGACGCCGGCCTGGCGCAAAGCGGTTTCGAGCGGACGCGACTGGGCATTAGTGCGAAAGAGAATCGCCTGGTCTGACCACTGGGCCCGGTGTGTCAGGCGCGCATACTCAATCAACTCGACCACGCAGCGCGCTTCTTCCTCGTCGCTCTTGAACGTGTGCAGCGCGATTTTCGGCCCGGCTCCCTTTTGCGACCAAAGCTGTTTGCCGCGCCGGCGGACATTGTTTTTGATGAGCGCATTGGCGGCGTTGAGGATGGTGTTGGTGGAACGATAGTTCTGTTCGAGCTTGATGACCTTGACCTCGGGAAAATGCTTTTCCATGTCCAGCAGGTTGGCAATCTCCGCGCCGCGCCACCCATAAATGCTTTGGTCGTCATCACCGACCACGCAAAGGTTGCGGTGCTCGCGGGTCAGGGCATGGATGAGCTGGAACTGGGCATTGTTGGTGTCCTGGTATTCATCCACGCTCACGTAGCGGTATTTGGCGCGGCAAGCCTCCAGCGCGTCAGGATGCTCGGCGAACAGCCTGAGCGTGAGCAGGATCAAATCGTCAAAATCAACCGCATTGCAGGCGCGGAGGGCGGATTCGTAGCGCAGGCGAATGTGCTCGGCCAGCGCGCGGACGCTGGGCTCCGCGAAAACCGCGGCGCGCTCGCCGCCGTTCTTGAACCGGCTGAGCAGGCTGAGAATCGCCGCCGGGTCGGCCTTTTCGCCCTTCGCCGAAATCTGCGCCAGGATTTTTTTGACTGCGCCGAGCTGCTCCGACTCGTCGTAGATGACGAAGTTGCGCTTGTAGCCAAGCTTTTCGATGTGCTGGCGGAGGATGCGCACGCAAAGCGAGTGGAACGTGCAGATCGTCGGGCGCGAATCGCCCGGTGAAGGCTGAGCCGAGGCGCCCGCGCCGGCCCTGGAGCTGGGTTTGGCGGAGCGCGGGATGAGTTTTGCGACGCGCTCCTGCATCTCACGGGCGGCCTTGTTGGTGAAAGTCACGCCGAGGATATTCCCCTGGGCGATGCCGCGTTCGATCATGTGGGCGATGCGAAAAGTAATAACCCGGGTCTTCCCCGTGCCGGCGCCGGCGAGGATCAACACCGGGCCCCGGAGCATCTCGACCGCCTGCCGCTGCTGCGGGTTCAGCGTGCTCAAATTTAACATCGCGCGCGGAGTCTAGTGCCGACCGAGTCGAACGCAAGAGCATTGGAGGAGAAACATGCCGAACCGCAAACATCCGCGACGGGGATAGGGGCGGGGACGGCCACGTCCCCGTAGGCATGCGAACCATTTACGAGACACGGGGACGTGGCCGTCCCCGCCCCGGCAGTTGGATGTGGCTGGAAAAGTTTCGCCGGCCAAAAATATCTCGACTTTTGACAGCGCCTTTGCTCTGGTGGCAAACACCTATGGCAATGGACGACTTTTTACTGGATGCGGAAGACAAGATGAGCAAGACCGAGCAGGTCGTGATCAACGAGTTTGCCGGCGTGCGTACCGGCAAAGCGTCGCCGGCCCTCGTCGAGAACCTCCTGGTAGAGGTTTACGGAGCGCAAATGCGCGTTCGCGAGCTCGCCGGTATCACCACGCCCGAGCCGCGGACCCTTACGATCCAGCCCTGGGACGCCAACTCGCTCCACCCCATCGAGAAAGCCATTCTCAAAAGCAACCTGGGTCTGACGCCTTCAGTCCAAGGCCGGGCGATCCGCCTCTTCTTCCCGGAACTCAGCCAGGAACGGAGACAGGAATTCGTCAAAATCGTGCGCAAAATGGCCGAGGATGGCCGTGTCGCCATCCGGCATGTGCGTCGCGACGCGATGGAGCAGTTGAAAAAGCACGCCCACGATAGCGGCACGACCGAAGACGAGGTTAAGCACGCCGAGAAAGAGCTGCAAAAACTGACGGACGAGTATACCTCCAAGCTCGACCAGCACCTCGCGAACAAAGAGAAGGAGATCATGACCGTTTGATCCGGAACATCATCTTCGATTGGTCCGGCACGCTGGTGGACGATTTGCCCGCCGTCTGGGAGGCGACCAACTACGTGCTCACTCAGGCGGAGCGGGCCGAGTTGACGCTTGAAGAGTTCCGCGCCGAGTTCTGCCTGCCATTCACGATTTTTTACGACCGCCATGTTCCCCACGTGCCCTTGCCGCAACTAGAGGACTGGTTTCACAGCCGGTTCCGGCAGGTGCAGGACTCCGTCTGCGCACTGCCGCACGCGCGGACGTTCCTGGAGTTCTGCCGGGCGCGCAAGCTGCGCACCTTCTTGCTCAGCACCGTCAACCGCGAGCACTTTAGCGTGCAAGCCGCCGCTACCGGTTTTTCACAATACCTGGACAAACCCTATCTCAATGTCTGGGACAAGCGGGAAAAGATTCACGAAATCATCGAGGACAACCGCCTGGAGCCGGACGAGACGCTGTTCATCGGCGACATGCAACACGACATCGAGACAGCTCGGCACGGCGGCATCCATTCCTGCGCCGTGCTGACGGGTTACAACACGTTGGCGCAGTTGCGCGCTGCTAAGCCCGATCTGATTGTCGAACACCTGGGCGAACTGCGGGAACGGCTAGAGCAAAACGGCCTCCAGCTGACGCGAGCCGCGAAAGACCACGAGGAAACCCATCCATCCATCGCGCCCGGTAGGGACGCTGTCCCCAGCGTCCCTAAAACCGCGAACGGCGTCGAGGAACGCCATCCGCCCATCGCGACGGTCGGGGCGTTGATCTATAACGCTGCCGGCCAGGTCCTCATGGTGCGCACCCATAAATGGTCCGACCTGTGGGGCATCCCGGGTGGAAAAATCAAATGGGGCGAGCCGTCGGTCGAGGCCCTGCGCAGGGAAATCAAGGAGGAAACCAACCTCGCGGTCGCGGATATCGAATTCGTCCTGGTGCAGGACTGCATCCACTCGAAGGAGTTCTATCGCGACGCCCACTTCGTCCTGCTCAATTATACCTGCCGGTGCGACGGCGAACCCACCGTGAAGCTAAACGATGAGGCCCAGGAGTTTCGATGGCTGCCCCCGGCCGAAGCGCTGGCCCTGCCCTTGAACCAGCCGACGCGAACGCTATTGGCCGAGGTGATGCGCAGAGCCGAGGTAGCGCGCGGGAGCGTAAGAGCGTTGAAGCGTGGACGCGCTAAAACCGTTTAAGCGTTGAAACGTTAAGAAACTATGTCCAGGATTACGATTGTCGATTTGGAAGTCCATTGCTGCATCGGAGTCAGCGATGAAGAACGCGCGAAGCCGCAGCGGTTGCTCCTCACCGTTGATATGAATTACGATTTTTCAGCCGCTTCGGTCAGCGACCGCGTCGAGAAGACGATCAATTACCAGGCGGTCGTGGATGACTTGCTGGAGTTCGGCGAGGCGCGAACCTGGAAACTGTTGGAAAAGTTGGTCGCAAACATTGCCGATTTCGTGCTCAACAAATATCGGCCGCAGTCCGTGATGGTAGAAGCCAAAAAGTTCGTGATTCCCCAGGCGCGTTACGTCGCCGTGAGCCTGACCCGGGCGAAGACGTGACTCCTGAGCCGGGCCCATTTGGTTGAAAGCTTTAACGCAAAGGCGCCAAGAAGCAAAGACGCAGAGGATCTAAAGAATTCGACCGGAGGGAGCAGGTTTTTTCCGATTACCGTAGAGTGAGCGTCTTATCTGAGGTTGCACCAAGCTCTCGCCTTTGCGCCTCTGCACCTTTGCGTCTTTGCGTCTTTGCGTTAAATTCTCTTCCGCTTTTGCGTTAAGGAGCTCGACTGAGCACGAACGACTCAGCCAGGGTAGCCCGAGATGTAGGTCTGCAATTGGTCAATGGTGTGGCTTTGCGCCGAGATGATCCAGTTAACGAGGTCGCCGATCGAGATGACCCCCGCGATCTTGGCGCCGTCGAGCACCGGCAGATGCCGCACCCGGTGGTCGGTCATCAGCCGCATGCACTCCTCGACGGTGTTGTGCGGATTCACGTGGAAAACCTGGCCCGAGAGGATCTCGCGCACCGCGGTTTGCTTCGAAGACTTGCCTTTGAGCGCGATCTTGCGCGTGTAATCGCGTTCGGTCAGAATGCCCACCAGTTTCTCGCCCTCCGTGACGAGCAAAGCCCCGATGTTTTTGTCCGACATCATCTGGATCGCGTCGAACACGGTCGCCTCCGGGGAAATCGACCAGACCTGCGTGCCTTTGTGGCTGAGGATTTCGCTGATACTGCCGTTCGGATTCATTGCTTGGGTTCTCCTTTGGCCGGAACGCGAGCCTGACCCCAGACCCGTGTTTCCAACCGCGCTTCGCACATCGCCTTCCCGCGAATGTTCATAGAAGCTAACGTATGTTATTGCAACTGCTTAACTCTATCACGCCTCATCGTGATGGAAAGCAAAAACTTTTAGCGCCCAAATCCCAATGCTCCTCGCCTTCAACAAGCCCTTCGGCGTGCTCTCCCGGTTCACCTCCGACGGTTCGCCCAATCGAACGCTCGCAAACTTCGGTTTCCCGAAAGGCGTGTACCCCGTTGGCCGCCTCGATGCCGACTCGGAAGGCTTGCTGCTGTTGAGCGATGAAGCGGCCCTGAACCAACAACTGCTGCACCCGCGCCACGCCCATGAACGCGAATACTGGGCCCAGGTCGAACGAATTCCCTCCTCGGACGCACTCCGGCGGCTGCAGACAGGGATTCTCATCCAGGGCCGAAAAACACTTCCCTGCCGGGCCTGGCTCCTGCGCCCGCAACCGGAGGTCCCCCCGCGCGCGTCCCCGATCCGCTTTCGCAAAACCGTTCCCACCTGTTGGCTCGGTCTCGAACTCATCGAAGGCAAGAACCGCCAGGTGCGGCGGATGACCGCGGCCCTCGGCCACCCAACCCTCCGCCTGCTGCGCGTGCGCATCGGCCAATTTGAGCTCGGAGACCTCGCCCCCGGAACCTGGCGCGCGCTGAACGCAGCCGAGCGAAAACTCGTGCTGGGATATCTTCGTCATTAAGCCGTAACCATTGGGTTCAACCACGAATGGACACCAATGAACACTAACGAACGCGAGGTGACGAAGGAACTCCTGCCTGGCTTGCGTGGACCCACCAAACGGTCGGTGGTACGGACCTCGGAGAAGGAGGCCCATACCCGATGGATTCGTGTCGGTTAGTGTCCATTCGTGGTTTCAAGTGCATAGGTCCGTTTATGGTCCCAGCCGCAACCGGTAGAATCTGGCCGGGTTGGTTGCGCCGCCGACGTCGAGAAAATTGGTTCCAATGATTCCACCGCCGGCCCCGGCTATTGCCGGGCTGAAATCAGTGAACTGGTTGGTGCCGCCCAAACCGTTGGCGACTTGCAGGATGTTCGTCCAGTTCCCCGGCGTGCTCCACGAGACCAGGACATTATTGCCCTGCACGGTGATCCCGGTAAGGCGAAACACATCCGACCACGCGTCCAAACGCCAAAGCTGATATCCGTTGAGTCCGTCAGTGGCCTGGAACATGTAGCTTTTGTTGAACGCGGACATCGGTTGCGGCAGCGAGCTGTTGTATCCCGGGTTGATGTCAGCCACCTGGAGTACGTTTGTGCCGTCGTATTTCCACAGTTCGTAGCCGGTAATGCCGTCATTGGCCGTGAAATAGACCGCGTTGTTGAAGGCGAAAGCGTAGAAGCCGCCGTTGACGAAGGAGGTCAGGCGCGTGACGTTGGTGCCATCGCAGCTCCAAAGCTGGGCACCCGTGCCGTTCAGGCCATCGCTCGCGGAGAAGAACGCCAGGTTCCGCCAGGTGGTCCAGAAAAATGGCGTCGAATTGGTGTGGAACGCGTTGATCTCGCCCAGGAACGTAAAGTTGGTGCCATCGTACTTCCACGGCTCGAAATCGGTCCCGCTCGCGGCCGCTCCCATGTACAGCGCGCCGTTGTAAACCAATAGATTGTTGAGGCTGTTCAGGATCATCGTCCCCACGCGCGTGGCGTTGGTGCCGTCGTACCTCCACAACCCATTGCCGGTGCCGTCGGTCGCCATGAAATAAAGCGCGTTGCCGAGCACGGTCAGCGAGCCCGGATTGGAATCGGCGCTGCCGGGATTAATATCAGTGACGCGCGTCATGTTCGTGCCGTCGCACTTCCAAAGCTCGCGCCCGTGCGTGCTGTCCTGCCCGTTGAAATAAATCCCGTTGTTGAAGACCCGCATCTCTCCGACGCTGCTGGGCAACGGGTTGCCGGCCAGCGACGTAAAATTCGCGCCGTCGAACCGCCACGTCGAGGCATACAATGCGCCGTTGAACGCCACGATGCCGCCGCCGCTCGACGGATATTTGGTGGTGCTGACGACGCTGGCGTTCACGCCGTCGTATTTGTAAAAGAAAGGATTGAACGCGCTGTTGCTCGCGTAGGCGGTAAAGTAATACGCGCCGTTGAAAGCAATGCCGTCAGCAGGCGAGGAACTCCCGGTTCCGGTATTGATCCTGACGGCGCGCGACGCCGTCGTGCCGTCGTATTGCCACAAGTCTCGAACCCCGGCTCCGTCGGTGGTGGCAAAATATAGCAAACCATTGAACACCGTCAGGCCGCCGGGGGTGGAATTGCCACTGCCGGGGTTTATGTCCGCCACGCGGCTGACGTTCGTCCCGTCGTATTTCCATAGTTCTATGCCGCTGAAGCCGTCGTTTGCTGAAAAGTAAAGCGCGCCGTTGTACACACGCAGGTTCCCCGGGTTCGAGCTGTTGCTGCCAAACGCGATTTGGCTGACGCGGGTCGGCGCCGTCGTTCCGTCGTACTTCCATAACTCGGTCCCGTTGACCCCGTCGTTGGCGGAAAAATATAACGCGCCGTTGTACACGGCGAAGTTCGCCGGATTCGAGCTGGCCGGGCCAGGATAGATGTCCGCCACCTGGCCATAGGCAGTCGTCACCCCGTCGAAAGACCAGAGCTCCCGGCCGCTGACGGAGTTGCTGGCGGCAAAGTAGAGCACGTTGTTGAACTCGGTATAACCGGTCGGATTCGAGCTCTGCGGTCCGAAATCGATGTCGAGTATTCCCCAGTTCGCTCCGTCATAGATGAAGAACTCCGTGCCGTTGATCGCCGTTGTGGCTGTGAAATACAGAATCCCGTCATAGACCGTAAACCCAAATGGATTCGAGCTCGCCGAACCCGGATTCAGATCCCCCACCATGCTCACCGTGAAACCGTCGTATTGCCAAAATTCCGTGCCGTTGACCCCGTCATTGGCTGCAAAATAGAGCACCCCATTATAGACGGTCATGCCGGTCGGATTGAAGCCGCCGACAGCTCCGGTGATCTCGGTAATTTGTGTAACGTTGGTTCCGTCGTACTCCCAAAGCTGCAAATCCAATGTGCCATTGGTTGTTCCCGAGCCTCGGAAATAAAGCGCGCCATTATACACGGCTAGCTGACCGATAAAGGAATTGGCGCTGCCGGGCGATAAATCCGTGATGCGCGTCGCGTTCGTGCCATCATAGCTCCAAAGCTCGACGCCGTGGGCCCCATCCGTGGCCGAAAAATACAGCGCGTTATTGAATACCACCATTCCCCCCGGATTCGAACTCGACGGCGAATGATTGACGTCCGCCGCCATCCTCACGAATTCCTGCGCCGGCTGAGTCCAACCGCACAAACCGCCGATCCAGGTGAACCAAAGGAACATTGGAACCGCAAATCGCGCTTTCAATCTCAGCGCGGCCCTACACCTCGAGCGATGAGAATATGGGATCATAGTCTTGGAGACTCGCACTTGCCGTTTCTCCAGTCAATCCCGAGCACGAACCGCGTGCGCGCCGCGCAACGCAATTTGAGATTTTCAATTCGCAATTCTCAATTCCACCCATCACTCCATCACTCCAATTCCCCGTCGTCGTCCTCGTCCTCGTAATGGATCCGTCGCCAACGCAACCCACTGCCTAATCAAGGTAGGGCGCGTTGTCTCAACGCGCCGCCCTCAAGGTAGGGACACTGTCCTCAGCGTCCCCAATATTCCGAGACCTCAAGCCTGAGTCGCATTGGGTCAGGTCCATGTACATAATCACATAATCGAATTTCTCTCGAATAATCCTGGAATGCCCCGAGCGTCACATCCGCTCGGGAAACGACCGACGCTCAAAGAATCATTTTTGCCCCCTCTTGTCCGACAATCCGCGGGACCGCTTGCGTCGGAGGATCTGGAGCAATGCCGCGGCACTCCCAAGTCCAACTAACGCAGAGGTCGAAGGCTCAGGGACTCCGTTCAGGAAAACGGGAGAGGTCCCCAGGCCGGTCAAAGGCGCTGGCGGTGTCGGATTGACAGTCTCACCTCCCGCTATGACTGCGAAAGTGGAGGACTGCCACCACGAATTGGGCAAACCGGAGGCTTGGGACTGAAGGAAGGAAGCACCGGATACCGTGTTCCACGCACGCACCTCGACCCAAGCATAGTTACCAGGGATAACACCGGGGACAACCTGAGGCCCGCCGGAGAAGTAACCAGCCGTTTGACCCGTGAAGAACCCTGTCGTAGAAATGGAGGCTAAGCCGGACGATGAAGGTCCGCCGAGCAGTTCGGCCTGAAATTGCGGCCCCGAGAGTTTGGTAACACCATCTGACTCGTAAACCGGCGCATTTACTCCGGCCGAAGTGTCGAGGTTATCGAACAAAACTGTCCCCTGGGCGAAGACGATCACGGCTGAGGTCGTGAGAAGAACCCCCAGAAAAAGCTTCTTCATAATCGAAGTTCTTTCACACAATGCTGGAAGGCCGCGAGCGTCGGACCCACTGGGGAAACGACCGACGCCCAAAGAATCATTTCCATCCGCTCTTGCCCAACAATACACTAAACCGCTTGCGTCGGCGGATATGGAGGAGCGCTGCGGCACTCCCAAGTCCGATTAACGCGAAGGTGGAAGGTTCAGGAACTGAGTTGAGGAAGACGGGGGCGTCGCCAAGCCCGAGCAAAAAGGCTGGTAGCGTTGGATTAACACCATCGCGCCCGGTTACCACTGTGAAAGCCGCTGACTCCCACCACGAGTCGGGCAAAGCCGAAGCTCGGGTTTGGGAAAAAGACGCGCCGGACGCGGTATTCCACACCTCCACCTGAACCCAGGCAATCCCACCACCAGGCACAGCAGTGATAGTTTGCTCGCCACCGTTGAAATACCCAGCTCCGTTACCCTGCAGAAACCCAGTCGTCGCAATCGAGACCATGTTGGAAGCTGAAAGACCACCCAGGAGTTCGGCCTGAAATTGCGGCCCAGATAGCGGAGTGACTCCGTCTGAGTGGTAAACTGGGGCGTTCAACCCAACGGGAACAGTTACGTTGATGAAGTTCACCGTACCTTGGGGGCGAGCGGCCAGGCACCACGCGGTCAGAAGAACTCCCAGGAAAAGTGTTTTCATAGCCTGGCTCCTTGCAAATGGAGCCGAGAGCACCGAGCCCGGCTGTCTGAGCTGCTCATCGCTACCGACACGGCCGCGCGTTGCGTCTGCAAATACAGAGCAAGGCCAAAGAGCATACCCTGGGCTGCCTGAACCGGCGCGATCTGCGCCACCTGGCCGGATACGGGGTCGGCATAATAAAGACCGATGGGACTGAATTGAAGGACCTCGTTGGACGTGGAAAGGGTAATCGCATCCGCGCTGGTAATATCGCTGCTGAAGCTGGCAGTCATTCGACCCTCGGTGGCCACTGCTCCTGTGGGGGTGGCCACAATCAGGTCTTGGGAGGCCACCCACTGGCCGTTGCTCAGATAATTCATGCCGTTCCCGAGGTCAGTATAGCTCTGGACCTGTTGTGACACCTGGCCCGTGGCATTGTTCGTAACCGAGACCGTCCGTTGCAGCACGCGATAGAAAGGGCCGCGCTCAACCGCGGTGTATGACGTGTCCTCGACCGGGGTCTGGGCGGAGCACAGGAATGCGCAGACCGTGAGGAGCAGCGCTGCGAACATCGAGGCCCTTTTCTCACGATCCAGTTCGATGGTGGCAGTGGTCTTCACACAGGTTTTCTCCTCATCAGATTTGGCGTTGGATTCCTAGAGTACCGACCTTTCTGGTACCGGGTTCCAACGTTGTCTAGCCGGATTTTGCCATTTTCATAGCATTTTTTGCCGCCGAGCTGGGAGGTCATGGGGCAATCAAAGGGGTCGAACCTTTACATGGTCTGTATCGCATCCCCTATAGGCTCGAACCCTTTTTCCGCCGCCTATGCTTGACTGCAATTGGTTCACCCGCGCAGCGCCAAGTACACGCCGCGCGCCAAAAATCAAATTCCTATCAGTTGAGTTATCGGTCGGTAAAAACAACGCGTGTAAGGTCATGCGCGGCGCCGCCAGGCCCTAATCCGTCCCGATGTTTTGATTGAGCCGCAGCACATTCTTGGGGTCGTACTTTTTCTTGATCTCCACCAGGCGAGCGTAGTTGGCTCCATATGCCGACTTGACCAACTCCTCGCTGGTTTCACCCAGTTGGTTGACGTACGTTCCGTGCGCAAAGGGTTGCAAACTGTCTCGCAGAGACTTCACCCACTGTACCGCGGTCGCCTTCTCGGTCGGAACGCCCCAACGCCCCAAAAGATCCACCTCATAACCTGGCTGCCGCAAGGCAAACGCCGTGTCTGTCAATCCCACCCGCGTAATGGCTCCGTAAAGCGGCACAATGAACACCCTGGTGCTTAGTGGCGCATCGTTGGCTGCCGTTGTAATCGCCGCAATTGCGGCGTCGGTGAGCTTCGGAAGAAACAGGGCCGTTTGGAAATGCGCCACGGGAGCGTAGGGATTGATTGTCTCCTGGGTTTCCAAATAGGATGCGACCCGAACCTTGTCCTCTTGCGGTTTGAGCGCTCGCAACGGCCTGAGCAAGTCATTGCCCTGTTCAGGATCGCTGCAATGACATACAAGCATATGGAATCGCGGCCCCCGTTCGGACGGTAACACCTCGCCGACGACGTTCATTTCATCCGGCGCCACATCGACGAAGTTGACAAAGGCATGCAATAGCTCTCCAATGCGCCCGAGCGGATACGTCATCGTCCCGGCAAGGACCTGGGTGACCGGATAGAGCCGGTAATCGAGCCCCGTAACCACTCCGAAATTGCCCCCGCCGCCGCGAATGGCCCAAAAAAGATCCTGATTGGCGCTTTGACTGGCTTCGACTTGCCTTCCGCCCACCGTCACAAGTTGCGCTCGTATCAGGTTGTCGCAAGCAGCGCCGTACTTCGACATCAACAACCCCTCCCCTCCGCCGAGCGTCAAGCCGGCAATTCCCACGCTCGGGCAACCACCCGACGTTGTGGCCAGCCCGAAGCGCTGCGTTGCGCGGTCCAGATCGCGTACCAGCGCACCAGCCTCTGCCCGAGCCACGCGCTTGCGTCCGTCGACTTCGACCCGGTTCATCCCGGAGAGGTCAATCACCACGCCGCCATTGCATACGCTGAATCCGGCTCGGCTATGGCCTCCGCCACGCACTGCCAGCGGCAACTTTCTGTTCTGGGCGAATTCAATCGCTCGCGCGACGTCGGGCGCGCCGGCACAGCGAACGATCAGCGCCGGACGTCGATCGAATGCGAGGTTGAAAACCTGGCGTGCCGACTCATAGTCAGGCGCCTCTGATGTGATTACGCGCCCCCTAATCTGGGAAACAAGCTTTCGGATCGCCGCTTCATCAACCGGACGCGCATTCTGTTCACGCGCTTCGGACATTCCCTGCGCCCCGGCAAGCACCTTAATCGCGCTTCCGCAAAAGGCCACCGCCGCAACGGCTGTTTGCCGGACGAACTGTCTCCGAGTAGTGGGCGCCATATTCCACAAACCTTCGAACGCGAGTCTTAGTTATGATCTCTGCGAGCGATCTGCCAGTCTGCCGGTTGCGTTTATCACATACCTAATGCCCGGTGCTTGAGAATAACCTGAAGTCTAAGTATCAGCGTAAGTCTACGGCGCGCGGCTCCGCCCGTCAATTTCATCTCCCCGTTCACAGAGGTGCCGCAAAATGCCCGGGATCAACCGTAGATCGGTTCGCCGAGATTGAGTCCGGTGAGGTGCAGGGCATTCCAAGTGCCGAGGTATCTGCTCGAATTCGCCGGATGCTTGGGCGTTGAAACCGCACCATTTCCACCCAGCAGCGGCGAAGGATTACACTGCGGCCGTAGCGTACTACGCCAAGATTGACCCCGCAATAGACGCAATCGAAGATGCACCGCTTCTCAAGGTTCAGATTAACCCCAATGGACAATCCCGCCGCACGCTGGGAGATGACCGCGAAAACCATAGGGCTACGTTCTGGTTCGTTTTCATAGTTTGAGCCGATAGAATCGGCTGCCGACAGTGGCGATCGGCACGATTACCTGATTCTGCAAATTCGTGGGATTCAGGACTGGGGGCATGGTCACGTCTTTCCAGTTGGTGGTGGTCAAGTCGGTATTCTCCTCGAACACGAAGTTGAGCGACGGAATGATCCAGGAAATGCGAATGTTAGTGCCCGAACGGATGATGCTTAAGTCCGGTGTGGGAATGGATCGAGAGACGTAAATCCCGCCGCCACCGACCGCAGCGACCACTGCGCTGCCATCTGCTGACGAGGCAACGGAAGTCCAATTGGTGAGCGGGGCGTTGTTCAGCGTCCAGGTCATACCCGAATCGCTCGAACTGTAAATCCCGCCGGCGCCTGCATAGACGCCGTAACTCTGCCCGTAGGCCACCGCCACCAGTTTGGTTCCGTCCGCCGAGGAAGCGACGGACGACCAATTGGTAACCGGCGCGCCAGTGAGGCTCCAAGTGCCGCCGGAATTGCTCGACCTGTAAATCGGGCCGCCGTAATACCCGCGCGCCACCGCCACCAGTTTGGTTCCATCCGCCGACGAGGCGACCGACGACCAGTATTGGGTAGGCGCGCTGGTTGGTGTCCAAGTGAATCCTGAATCGGTGGAGAGGTAAATCGAGCTGAGGTTGTAGTTCCCACCCGCCGCGGCTAGCCTGCTTCCATCGGCCGAGGAGGCGAGTGAGTTCCAAAAGGCAAGCGGCGCGCTGGTCAGCCTCCAGTTAGCGCCCGAGTCAGCGGAGATGTAAATGCCGGTGGAGTTGCTGTAACTTCCTGCGGACACCAACTCGGTCCCGTCGGAAGAGGACGCGACGGAAGATGAGCTGACGAAAGGCCAAATCATGAACGGGGCGCTGGTCTGGTTCCAGGTGGAGCCTGAATCAGTCGAGGTGTAAATCGAGCCGTAAATGGTCGCCGCCGCCAGCTTGGTTCCGTCCGCCGAAGAGGCGACAGAAGACCAGTAGGTAACCGGCGCGACCGCGAGGCTCCAGATGCCTCCTGAATTGGTCGAGATGTAAATCGGGCCGGCGTAGTACCCGCCCGCCACAGCCGCCAATTTGGTGCCGTCAGCCGAGCAAGCGACGGACGTCCAGGAATTGCTGGGCGCGCTGGTTAACGTCCAGTTCTGGCCAACGGCAGTCTCAACGGGGGTGAATAAGCTGGCGGAAACGAAAACGGCACCGAGCGGGTATCTCCTGTTCATCCACACTCCGTTGAGTGCTTGCATTTTGGTTCGCTGCACGGTCTAGGGTCTTTCCGGAGCTCTTTCTCGCGAGCGCCTTTCACTCTTTTCCAGACCGGGATTAAGAAAAAGGTAACAGAATATTATGGCTCAGCCATGGGCTCACCCGCGCAGCGTCAAGCGCATTTCGTGCGCCAAAAACCAAATTACTATCAACATTGCCTGATATTTTTTGGCGCCAAACAACGCACTGAAGTCAGAGCGCACACTATGAAACACTGGCGAACCCATTCGAAATCGGCCCGAATTGCCGGCGAACAGGGGCTTGAATGTCACGAACCACCTTTGGGACGGTCCGCCGAATTCGTGCAAATCAATGCCATTCGTGTCTCTGCCTCTCCCGCATTTGCGTCCATTCGTGTCCATTCGTGGTTTCGACCTTCAACCCTTGCCTGGCCAGCTTCGCTGCTGGTGGCGGGGATGCTCATTTGTCTATGCCAGCCGGCGGCGGCCGGGTCCTGGCTTTCTGTGGCCACTAAACCCGCCGGCAACATCGGCGAGATGTTGTTGCTTCCCGATGGCACCGTCATGTGCGCAGACGACAGTGGCAACCCGTGGTACCGGCTCACGCCGGACCAGTTCGGCAGCTATGCGAACGGGCAATGGAGCACCACCAAGCCCATGAACTACCCCCGCAATTTGTTCGCCGCCGATGTCGTTCAGGACGGCCGGCTCTTTGTCGCCGGCGGCGAATATGGAACCGGCATTACCAACGCCGAAATTTACGACCCCCAAAATGACCACTGGACCGTGATAAATCCGCCCACGTCTCTGTTCGACCCGGCCGAAACCAATGTCTTCTCGGATATGATTTCAATCGTCATCCCGGACGGAACCGTGCTGATGGCGCCGCTGAAACCGAAAACCTTTGGCGGCACGCTCATTTACGACCCCAGGTCGAACCTGTGGTCCGATGGCCCCGTCCTCCAGGGGGTGAGGAGCCAGGGCGAATGCGGCTGGGCGAAGCTGCCCGACGGCAGCATTCTGACCATCGACAAGTGCAGCCAGACCTCCCAACGCTATATTCCGTCCCTGGGCAAGTGGCTGCTCGACAGCCCGGTGCCGCAGTTTATCTGGAACACCTCCCCGCACGGCACCGGAAACCCCGGATGTGAAATCGGACCGGTTCTCACCTTGCCCAGCGGACAGGTTTTCTTCGCGGCCGGCACCGGCAGCAACGCGCTCTACACCCCATCGGGCGGCACCAATCCCGGCACCTGGAGCAACCCGGGCCCGCTCACGCCCAACGACCTGCTGGCGGCCGACGCGCCCGGCGCTGTGATGATCAACGGCAAGCTTCTGTTCATGGTGGCCACCAACTGTTTCAACGGCGGATGCAACCCGCCGTGGCATTTTTACGAATACGATTATGCCGCCAAATCCAACGCGATGAAGGAAGTGGCGGGTCCCCCCAGCGGGCTGGCGAACAACCTGTTCATCCCCTTCATGCTCGACCTGCCCGACGGCACCATCCTGCTTTCCGGCCACACCCCGCAACTGAGCATTTACGTGCCCGACCCGCCTGCGTCGCCGATTGGCCAGCCCACGATCACCAGCATCACGGCCAATCCGGACGGCTCGTTCCATCTCATCGGCACCGGTCTCAACGGCATCACCGAGGGCGCCAATGAGGGCGACGATGGCCAGATGGCATCCGACTACCCGCTGGTGCGTCTGACCAACCTCGCCACCGGCAAGGTTTATTACGCCCGAACCTACAATTGGAGCAGCACCCGCATCCAGACCGGCAGCACCCCGGTCAGTACCGAGTTCAAAGTGTCGACGGACCTGCCCCCGGCGACCTACTCGCTCGTGGTCGTGGCCAATGGCGTCCCGTCCGACCCGGTCAACTTTTACGGCCCGGTCTGGGTTGATTTCAATACCGCAGTCCATCCGGGCAATGGCACTTACGCCACTCCGTATGACACCCTGGCTGGGGGGATGAGCGCCGTTTCCGCAGGGGGCACCATTTTTATCAAGCCCGGCTCTTCGACCGAAACGCCGGCCATTACCAAGCCCATGACGATCGTTGCGTTCGGCGGCCAGGCCAGCGTCGGGCACTAACCCGCAAATTTCACACCCACGCCTGTGCCGCGACAGCAGCGGTCGTAGCGCAGGTTTCCAAACCTGCCGTATCGCCGACTTCCAAGTCGGCAGAGTGTCGTGATTGCATTGGTACCCGCAGGTTCGGAAACCTGCGATACAGCAGGTTTGGAAACCTGCGCTACCATCAACGATGTGAGCTATCCGGGCTAAGTGGTCCGTTTCATAAAGACGCTGACGTAGGCGGCAAAAGGCGTTCCGTGCAAACAAAGCGCGAGCACCGAGCATATCCCGCGAGCTCTGTATGGTGCGAGCAACGCCGTCTGCGTGGAAAAGAACTGCCGAATCCGTTAGTGGATTTATGAAACGGACCACTCAGCCCGCGCGAGCTCGTTGGGCGCGGGCCTAAGACCTGCTCCGGTTGATGGCGTATGCGACAATGGGGTCACCCATAGCATGGCTCGTGCGTCTTCATAGGCCGAGGCGGCCTTGCGCTGGGTCCTCAGGCTCAGGCCCCTTCATGGCCGGTTGTAAGCGGGCGTTCGCGCTCTTGGACGTCCCAACCGGAGCCGGCGCGCAATGGCTTCGGAAATCCTGCCGGTCCACGTCATCCAGAAAAATCCATCGGGTGCCATCTTTTTACTTAAATTCAACCTTGGTTCAATTTATGCTATCTACTCCCGCATGCAGGGCGCTGACGCCGCACATGAGGCCAACCCGCGCAATTCCTGGGACCAGGTGTTCCAGGAAGCGCTCGACTATGCCCAATTACAAGTCAGCCCCCTCTACTGGCGGGGCACCCTCGGCGGCGTCCTCCCCCACGGCTACGACCCCAACTCCATCGCCGCCCAGGCCATCCTCGACACCCTCAAAAGCCTCCCGCCGCACGCCGAGCCTGACAATCTCGATACGCTCGCCCAGGAAATCCATCGCCGAGTCCGCCAGCACGTCAATCGCCTCCACCACCTCAAGGAAGACTTCGTCACCCGCAACGAGCTCGACCTGGCCCTCGTCTTCACCGACGACGGCGAAGCAGTCAGACTGATCGATACTCTGGTCTCCCCCGACACCAATCCGCTCGAAGACCTCCTCAACCACGAACGCCGCGCTGAATGGGAGCTCTTTCAGGCCCGCTTTAAATCCTTCCTCGGACGCCAACGCCGCCTCAAAAGGCTTTTCGCCTGCTACTGTGCCGGCCTCGAGAAACCCGTGGACCTCGCGCGTAGGCTCAAAATCAAGGTCCAGGCCGTTTACAACCTCCAAAAGGCGCTCCGTCGCCGTCTGACCCAGTTTTGCACCTCCAGAACCTCCGCAGCAACTTGAAGAAAAATCAAAAAGATCTAAAAATATTCTCCTCACCATCAAGCACTTGCAACGACACTGCCAAGAATCGCTCCCCAAAATGGCAAAAACGCGTTTCTCGACTCCATATAATATAGAGGGACGATGATCTCTCCGGCTCGGCGCCAATGCCCGAAACGGCGCCGCACCGCAATAAAAACACATTCGGGCGAGACGGAAGCGCCCACTGCGCCTCGTAAGAAAGGAACTTAATGCTCGACACCAGCTTAGCGAAGGTCCGCCGCAGTTCTCGGCCCCTCCGGCCATCGACTCTCGGTGCTCGGCTCTGCCCTCGCGGGGGGACCCAGATCCCGAGGTTCCTCCTGTTAGACTTCAAGCCTTTGTTACACCTTGTTACCCCTTTTTACACCTTGTTACGCCAAAAAAACGTTCATGCTCTGGGCTCTGCGAGCCTGATTCACCAAACCTGACTAAACCACGCAACTTTCAAAGGATTGCAATGTCTTTCAAACCATACGAACTTGGGACCCGAGACTTGAGACTTGAGACTTGAGACTTGGAACCCTGGACTGTGGACCGCAAGCCCCCTATCCGCGTTGTGCGCGTTTTCCGCGGTTCCATCGCCTCTTTGCGTCTTTGCCCCTTGGCGCCTTTGCGTTAATTCCGCACCCCGCACTCCCGGTGATTACAAAAAAAGTTCCAACAAAATCGCCGCCAAGCCGGTTTTTCGCCTTCCTGATGATCCTTACTATGCAGGACTGCGTGTGCAGCCCCGCAGCTCGTAGCCGCCAAAAGTGAATAAACTTTTAACCATCAACCACTCCCATGACCACCACCCCCGAAATCGAACTCCTCGCCGGCGAACTCGCTGACGCCGCCTCCCCGCCCGCTAACCCCCGCCGCAACGGCAAAATCGCCCGGCTCCCCAAGGAGACCCGCGATATGCTCAACCACATGCTCGATGATGGCCTGCCCTATCACATCATCATCGACGAACTCGGCGAAGCCGGCCGGGGCCTCAACACCCAGAATATCACCAACTGGGTCAAGGGCGGCTACCAGGACTACCTCAAACACCAGGACGCCATTGACCGCGCCAAACTCCAGGTCGAATTCGCCATCGACCTCCTCCGCGAAATCGGCGACGCCGACATCGCCCAGGTCCGCCGCGCCTGCAACTATGTCGCCGCTCTCCAGCTCTTCCAAACCCTGCGCGACCACGGGGATGAAACCCTCAAGAACATGCTTCAGGCCAACCCTGCCAAGTACCTCAACATCATCCACACCCTTTGTCACCAGTCCGACTCCGCTCTCAAAGTCGAAAAACACCGCCTGACCCAGGAACTCCTGGCCGCCCGCACCGCACCCCCCGCTCCGCCATCAAGCCAAATCAAGGTGAATCAAGCCCCAACGGAAATCTCCACCGAAGTGCAATCCGGCCCCGTTACCCCGTCAGTGCATCACTCCATCACTCCATCACTCCCTCGCCCCGCTGCAATCCACCAATCCCCTAACCCGTCCGCCTCCCCATCAAGCCAAATCAAGGTGAATCAAGCCCCAACGGAAATCTCGACCGAAGTGCAATCCGGCCCCGTTACCGCGCCAGTGCATCACTCCATCGCTCCATCACTCCCTCGCCCCACTGCAATCCAACAATCCATTCATCCATTAATCCACCAATCCCCTAACCCGCCCGCCTTCCCATCAAGCCAAATCAAGGTGAATCAAGCCCCGGCAGAAATTTCAGCCCAAGTGCAGCATCCGTGTCCATCAGTCCTCACCCAGGGTGAGCCCCTTTCCCAAACAAAGAACACCTGCCTGGCCCTTCCCGCTCCAGTTGAACCAATCCGGACCAATCCGAACGCAAAAAAAATTTTCCTGCGCGGAATTAAGCCCCGTTCGTGGGCCGGCTCCGCCGGACGCTCTTTGACATCTTAATCCCGGTCAGTAAACCCGGGACACCGCAAACGTCAAACCCTCTCCCCTCGCGCACAGGGGAGAGGGCCGGCCTGGTGCTACGCATCACAGGCGTGCCCTCCGGCGCTGCGCATCATTTCCCGCAGCAGTGCTTGTACTTCTTGCCGCTGCCGCAGGGGCACGGATCATTGCGGCCCACTTTGGGTCCGACGCGGACCGGCTTGGCTTTTTCGACCGCGGCGGCGGCTTCGCTGACGATGTCGCTGCCCTGCGTCGGGCCGCCGCGAGCCGCCTGGGCGGCGGCTGAACCTGATTCCGCCGCCCCTGCCCCGCCGAAGGCGCTGGTCGATTGGTGCGTCGTTTGCTGGGGAACGCTGCGCAGGAAATTCTCGAAGGCCATCAGGCTGGAGGCGCTTCGGAAAATGTTGTGGCAGATCTCGGTTTTGATGTTGACCATCAGTTCCTCGAAAATCCGGTAGGCCTCGGCCTTGTATTCAATCAGCGGGTCGCGCTGGCCGTAGCCGCGCAGGCCGATGCTGTAGCGGAGGCTGTCCATCTCGTACAAATGCTCCTGCCAGAGCCGGTCGATGGCGCTGAGGATCGTATAGCGCTCCACTTCCTTCAGCGCCTCGGGGTTTTCGAAGCTGATCTTCAGCTCATAAGCCTTCCGCACGCTGTCGGAGATAAAATTGCACACCGAAAACTGTGCCGGGCTGAGGCCATCATAAACCGAGCCGGGCACCGGCGTTTCGTGACCTGCCTCGGCGGCTTTGGCGATCTCGGTCTCCGGCATGCCCAGCGGGAAGTTCAGGTTCACCCAGTCGGACAGCGAGCGGACTTTCCACTCGTGGTGGTCGGAGTTGGCGTTGGTGAACTCCTCGACTTTCTGGATGACGACCTCCTCCATGATGTCCATGAGGCGGTCGCGCACGTCCGCGGCGTGGATGATTTCATTGCGGAAGCCATAGATGACCTCGCGCTGTTTGTTCATCACGTCGTCGTATTCGAGCGTGCGCTTGCGGATTTGGAAGTTGTGCTGTTCGACGCGCTTTTGCGCCTGCTCGATCGAGCGATTGAGCAGCGGATGCTCGAGTTCCTGGCCTTCCTCCAGGCCCATTTTCTCCATGTACTTGACGATCCGGTCCGAGCCGAACAAACGCATCAAATCGTCCTCGAGCCCGATGAAGAAGTGGGAGGAGCCGGGGTCGCCCTGGCGGGCGCAGCGGCCGCGCAACTGGCGGTCGATGCGGCGCGCCTCATGACGTTCCGTGCCGATGACGTGCAAGCCGCCAATGTCCGGCACGCCGGGCCCCAGCTTGATGTCGGTGCCGCGGCCGGCCATGTTGGTGGCGATGGTGACCGCGCCGCGCTGGCCCGCGCGGGTCACGATTTCCGCTTCCTGCTGGTGGTATTTCGCGTTCAGCACCGAGTGGACGATCCCTTCGCGCTTGAGCATGCGGGACAGGTGCTCGCTGACTTCGACCGAGATCGTGCCTACCAGGATGGGCCGGCCCTGGCCGTGGATTTGTTTGATTTCGTTCAGCACCGCCGCGTACTTCTCCCGCTTGGTCTTATAGACCGAGTCGTTCGCGTCTGTGCGCGCCACCGGCCGGTTCGTGGGAATGACCAGCACGCCGAGCTTGTAGATGTCCAGAAATTCGGAGGCCTCGGTTTCCGCGGTGCCGGTCATGCCGGCCAGTTTCTTATAAAGGCGGAAATAGTTTTGGATGGTGATCGTGGCCAGCGTTTGGGTCTCGCGTTCGATCTCGACCCCTTCCTTGGCCTCGACGGCCTGGTGCAGGCCATCGCTCCAGCGCCGGCCGGTCATCAAACGGCCGGTGTTCTCGTCCACGATGATGACCTTGTTCTCCTGGACGACATACTGCACGTCCTTCTCATACAGGCAGAAGGCCTTGAGCAATTGCGCGATGGCGTGAATGCGCTGCGCTTTGGACTCGTACTCCTGTTGGAGTTTGGTCTTGGCCTCGAGGCGTTTCCTGGCGTCCACTTCCGGGCCGGTATCGATTTCGTGCAAAGCGGTCGTGAGGTCGGGCAGCATGAAGGCATCCGGGTCCTGCGGGCTGAGGTAATTCCGCCCCTTCTCGGTCAGGTCGGCTTCGTGGCTTTTCTCATCGATGGCAAAGAACAGTTGCTCTTTTTCGGCGTAGAGCTCGACCTTCTTTTGATCGCCGTGGAGCTGCAGCTCCGCCTGGTTCATGAGCCGGACATTTTCAGGATCTTCCAGCACCTTGAGGAGCGCCGGGGATTTCGGCTGGCCGACCTTGACGCGATAAAGCAGCAGGCCGGTCTCGCGCTCAAGGGCCTGGGCATCCTGGACATTCGAGCCGTCATCCGGGTTCAGCTTCTTCAGCAGTTCTTCGGCTTCGGAGAGGAACCGGTTGCACAACCGCTCCTGCACGCGGAAGAGCGATTCGACCTGCGGTTTAAATTTGGCGTACTGCTCGTCGTAGGTGACCACGGCCGGCCCGCTGATGATGAGCGGCGTGCGCGCCTCGTCGATCAGGATGGAGTCCACTTCATCGACGATCGCGAAATAATGTCCGCGCTGGACCTGCTCCTCCGCGCGGGAGGCCATGCCATTGTCGCGCAGGTAATCGAACCCGAACTCCGCATTGGTGCCGTAGGTGATGTCGCAATTGTATTGCTCGCGGCGGACGCTGGGCGGCTGGTCGTGCAGGATGCACCCGACCGTCAGGCCGACGAACTTATAGACCGCGCCCATCCATTCACTGTCGCGCGCGGCGAGGTAATCGTTGACGGTAACGACATGGACGCCGCGGCCGGTCAGGGCGTTCAGATACACCGGCAAAGTCGCGACGAGGGTCTTGCCTTCGCCGGTCGCCATTTCCGCGATCCGGCCGGAGTGCAACGCGTGCCCGCCGATAAGCTGCACGTCGAAAGGAATCATCTCCCACTTGAGCGGGTGCTCGCGAACCATGATCTCGTTGCCGAACTGCCGGCGGCAGGCATTCTTGACGACCGCAAAAGCTTCCGGGAGAATCTCATCCAGCCGGAGAGCCAATTCCTCGTCGTCCTCGATTTTGGAAAGGTCCTCCTTCCAGGCGGCCGTCTTTTGCCGCAGGGCGTCGTCGGGAAGTTTCTGCAACTCGGCCTCAAAAGCGTTGATCTTCACCACTAACGGGCGAAGCCGCTTGACTTCCCGCTCATTCCTGGAGCCGATGAATTTTCTTACGATGTACCGGATCATGGTCGATTCGAAGACTCAAACGCTAAGGGAACAGTGGCAGGACGTCAAAGAGATTACAACCTTCGGCAACAGATTGCACTCGCGCTTGCGTTTTGGAGTGCGGCGGTCCTCTGCCGCTTTGGCTTCTTCGGCGCAACCATGTCGATGATGTTCAACCGCACGCCAGGCGGAATCCACAGCCACTACGAGCCGTTACGCTGCGGCGGGCCTGGCGGTTCGGGCGCCGCCTGGAGGCGAAGGTGGCGTCACGGCGCCGGTGCGGAAGCTGCGCCAAAGGTGCAGAGGCAGCAGACCCAACGCAATGATGGCGAGCATGCTGATGTCAAAGGCCCTCAGCCATTGGAACGCGGCGTCCATGAACCCGTAGGAGTGCAGGCCGATGCCCAGCATGTTGACGCCAAACCAGGAGAAACTGGTAACGATGTTGCCGAATACGGCGAGGTTCATCAGCCCGCGCTCGCGGACCAGGCCGCCCCAGCGGGCGTGAAGGATGATGGCGTTCCAGAGGACGATGAGGAGCGCGCCGTTTTCCTTCGGGTCCCAGCCCCAGAACCGGCCCCAGGATTGGTCGGCCCAAATGCCGCCCAGGACCGTGCCGACAAAGCTGAAGAGCGTCGCGAAGCAAACAACGCCATAGACCATTTTGCCGAGGGCGTTGCCGAGGGTGATTTTTGAATTTTGATTTTGGATTTTTGATTCTGGCGGCGCGGAGGTTGCCCGGGCTGCAGCCAGCTTTTGACTGAGCATCGGCGTGAACACGCCCAGGGCGATATAGATGATCGCCAGCAGGCCGGCGAAGAAGGTCGCGGCATAGCCGAGCGTGACCACCACCACGTGGGTGGCGAGCCAGAAATTCGTGTCCAGAACCGCGCGGAGCATTTCCATGGTATCGCCGCCAAGGGCTAGGTTATGAGCGATGAGCAGCGTGACGAACCCGGCGAGCGAGGCGACGAGGCTGCCGAGGCCAACGCGGTAAACGCGCTCGACAATAATGCCGATGACCATCGCCGCCCAGCCGATGAAGATAGCCGACGAGTAAAGATTGGTGACCGGCGGACGTCCTTCAAGGGCCATGCGGAAGACCAGCCCGAAGGTGTGGACAACCCCGGCAAGAATGACGAGGTAAAACGCCGAGCGCCGCAGCGATTCGGAAACGTTTGAGACTACGCCGAAGGCAAGAATCGCCACGCAAGCGAGGAGAAAGGCGCAGACGTAGATAATGGTGGCATGCAGGAAAGCCTTTACGTTGTTGTAATAGAACTCGGCCCGGCCCTTGGCTATTTCGCGGTCGAACCGCGGTGTGAGCCAGCCCTGGTAACTGGCAAGCGCGCGGTTGAATTCGTCCGGTTTATGCTGACGATACGCGGTGGCCATCGCGGCGTAACTGGTCATCGCAGGATGGATTTCGTTATTGCGGGCGGAATCGAGCAGGCATTTTCCGGCATTTTGCCAGTGGTCGTGAGGCTCGGAGGCGAGCGGCGGGACGATGAGGGCATAGCCGTACTCGCTCATCAATTGGAAGTCCCGGAGGGGCTCGGCCATGCGGGCGATGGCGTCCTTGTCGAACTCCTTGCCGCCTTCGTTGGCGCGGGCCGCGGCTTGCGCCGGAATGAGGTCAGCTTTGAAGTCGGCGAGTTCTTTGGAAAAATCATCGGAGTCTTCGGGCTGCAAGGTGACCTTGAGGCGTTGATAGAGCATGACGGCGTTGGCCAGTTTGGCGACCTGCTTTTGGAACGGGGTCTGTTCTTCGGGTTTCACCTCGCCGGCCTTCTGGCCCTGGCGGCCAATCTCGTCGAGGACGGGCCTCAGCTCGTTGAGGCTGTAATAGTGGAGGGCGGACTTTTGGACGCCCTTGCCCTGTAGCTTGAGCTCGTCGAGCAAATCGGAGTAGTGGATCAGGAAAATGCGGCGGGTGTCCGCGTCCTCCGGTCGGGTCATCACTTCGAGCAACCACTCGGAGGCCTTGAGTTTTTGGGGGTGATGCCAGAATTTCCAGAAGGGGACTTCTTCGAGGGGGACGTCGCCGGTGCTGCGGATTTGGAGGAGCGCATTGCGGCCGACGGAATCAAATGGCTGGATGCGGCCGTTCAGGAGGACGGGCAACCGGCCAAACTCGCGCACGTGATATTCGCCATCCTGCTTCGGCAGGAGCACGGCGATAATCTCGGCGCCGAAAAGTGCAACGAAGCACCAGGGTAGGATTTTGAGCAAAGGCTTCATGTATTCTTCTTTTTCAGAGTAAAGCCCAACAGGTGAGTGGCGAACTGAACGATGAGCCCAAGGCCCACCAGGATGCAGGAGAAGTAAGGTGTCAACCAGCTTGGATTATGCACCACCTGGAGGATCGTTCCGTGGTTGTCCTGGTGATCCCAGTCAGCCTGGTAGAAAGTTTCCCCCGCGTAACGCAACGGAGTGTTCATTTTGATGAGGACTTCCCGATTTTCGCCGGTGTCAGGCCGCTGGAGGCGCACAAGGCTTGAGAAATTCTTCGGAATGTCCGTGCCGGGATAGACGTCATGCTTAAATTCAAGGAGCTGCAGGCTGAACGGTTTATAATACCTTCGCTGGCGCAGTGCCAGCTCATAGGTCCGCTGGTTCCAGGTGAAACTCTGTTTCCCGTTGACAAGCTCGGACACCAGCCAGGAGCCGAGGGAGCCTTGCGGAGTGACGATTTCCACGACTGCGCTCGGCACATCGCGGTGATCCATTTGCGTGACACGCGGCAGCTCCTGGACGACCGCGCGCGCGCCGATGTCCTGGGTGGCCGCCGGGGGAGTCGCGGAGTTAGCGGCACGGTCTTCGATCGCGGAATTGGCGAAAAAGCTTTTCACCCGCACGGTAAATGGGAGGCCGGAGGCGTTGATTTCCTTGCGCCGCATGAGCAAGCCTTGGGGGATGGCGACGACCTTGTCCAGGCTGGGATCGGTGGTGTCGAGCAGAGCCAACTCGACCTGGCCGGTGGATTCGGAATAGTTCTTTGGCTGGCCGTCGTTGGCTACGCGGCCATCGCGCAGGTGGAGCATGCTCTCGCGGGAGACGAGGTCGGTCATGAGTTGGCCCAGCAAGAGGAGGATGATGCCAAAATGAACCATCCAGATGCCGGCCTTCTCGCGCGTGAGCTTGAATCGTTTGATATGGGAGGCGACGAGGTTGATGAGGAGCACGCCGCCGACGAGATAACCGCCGGGAAACCAAGGGATCTTCCAGGATGCACCTTTCGGCATCCAGTAAACAAAAAAGCTTCGGAAGTACTCATTCTGTGCCTTAAACAAACCGAGATCGACCTGGGCCAGCGTGCCAAAAAAGACGAGCAACATTCCCAGGACCAGGCAGGCGACGGTTAACCGCATGGACGTGAAGAAGCTGACAAGTCGATCAAGGAAGTCGGTCAAGGAGCCGGAAGCGCCGGCGTTTTTTCCAGGCCCTGGCCCGCCGGGGGATGCCAGCCGGGCGCCCGCCGATTCAGCGGAAGGGGTTTTGGTTTTCGTCCGGTCGCGCTGGTCACGGGAGGCGGGCGCGACTGCGGCAGGTCCTGCGGTGACCGTTAGTCTGTTGCTGGGGTTCATGCTAGTACCTGGCCGTCTGGACGAACTTTGAAAAAGCGTCTTTCTCGCGCCCGACGAGCTGCTCATCGCCCATCAACTTATAGAACCAGGTTTGGCCGCCCTGGGGAACGATCACGCCGACCAGGCGGGCTTTCTGGCCAGTCCGGGCGTCAGTGCCGATCATATCCACCAACATCGCTTTGCCGGCCGCGGTGTCAACGGGAGCAGCGAGCTTGTTCAGTTCATCTTCGGACAGTTGGCCGAGGCCGAGCTGCCCGCGCCAGCGGCCGACGTTTGCGGCCAACCCGCCGCCGTCGCCGGCGGACATGCTGACATTCACGGCCGCCTGCGCGCCGCCGTCGCCGCTAATGGTGAACTTTGCCACGAGGAATTGGCCGCCGGGAACTTCCTTCCACGCGGCGGGCACCTGCCACGCCGGCTTCCCTGACGCGGGTGCGGTGGCGTCGGCCGGCTGCGCGGAGAGCATTGGCGTGTCGATTGGGGGATGATCGGCAGGCAGTCCCGCTTGAGCCACAGGAGCGGCAGGAGCTGTGAAGGTCAGGGACTTTAGGAATTCCACGAAGGCTGGTTTCTGTTGCGCGACGAGTTGATCATCGCCCGTTACTTTGAAGAACCAGGCGACCTCGTCGTGCATTAAAATGGCCGCCAGAATGCGGGTTGGTTCGCCTGAACCCGTGCCTTGGCCGGCTTGTTCATAGAGCTCGCCCGGGTGACCTGCGATTACTACCTTTTGAGCCAAGTTGCCCAACTCGGCCTCCGACACAGGAGCCAGACCCACCTGGCCACGCCATCGGTTCACGTTCGCCAGAATGCCGCCGGCGGCGCCCGGCAACGGGACCACGCTCACGTCGCCTAGCTTGCTGCCCTCGCCCTTGATCCGGAAGGAAGCCACGCGCATCTGGCCGGGGGGGACCACCTCCTCCCAGCCCGTGGGCAAGGTCCACTTCAACCCGGGCGGTTGCGCGGAGACGTCAGGATGGCCGGGGGGCATCGCCGTCGCATCCGCGCCCTGTGCCGGGGGTGACTGCGCCTGCTCTTTGCCGACCTGGTAAACCTGGACATCATTGCGCCCGCACCCGGCGAGCGAGAGAGCCAGCGCCGCGGCGACGAAACTGAGGGCGAAGCGGTGACTAGAGAACCAAGAATTCACAATACTTGTTTATAAGTATTAGGTGCTAAACGCAAGCTGTTGTTCAGCAGATGACAAGAAAAGGTTAGCCTTTACCAAGAAAAAGCGCGAAGGGAGAAACGAAGGCTAAAGGCATTGGGGTTTGGGCTCCTCTCATCCACCGCTCGGAGCCGTACACCCCTGCACGTGCTTGACATCCAGGCATCTGCGTGTCCAGTCTGGATTTATTCATGAAGTCAGACGGCGCGCTGAAACATCTCATCCTGGCGTTCGTGTTGGCGTTGGTCTGCTACGCCCTGTTCTACCACGGCATCGAGCATCGTCGCATCCGCAAAGGGCCGTGGGAAGTGACCTTTACGAACAACCTCGCCGGTACGCCCACAGTAGTGGTGAACCAGCACAAACTGGCGATCACGAATTATCAGATCGCGTTTCCCGACCAGGCGATTCCTTCGACCAACGCCATGGGCACGCTGCTTTTCAACCAGCCCCAGCCGGTGCCCTACCCGGTGCCGTTCGGGAAATGCGTGTTCATGGATACGACGTTCCTTCCCGGCACGGTCACGTTCCAGCTTTTTGGCCACGAGATCGAGCTGCTCCCCCGCGCGCTCATTATCGACCGGCAGGAGCATATCTGGGTGTCGGACACTATGCTCACGCTGCATCTGGTGCCGGAACGGAAGGGACCGTAAAAGAAGGAAAAGAATAAAGCCTTAGTAGAGCAGGTACTTGGACCGGACTTTTTGGAATTCGTCCAGGTCCGGCTGCCACAGGGCGCGGATTTCCTTTAACGGCGTGTCGGCTTTGATGGCTTCCAGGGTCGGCGGGTGAAGCAGCAGATGGCGCATTTTGTCGGGGTTGAAATCGTTCGGGTAAAGACGATAGAGAGTCTTCGCGATTTGGAGGCCGACATCGACGACGTTGCAGGCGTCACGGTCGGTCAGCATGAGATAGACGCCACGGCAGAGCTGGCCTTTGTGCACGCTATAGGTGGGGGTGAACTCGATCGGCACGAAACGGACGCCGGGCAAGCCAGCGCCGTTCAACTCCGCCGCGAGCTTCACATCATCGACGTACGGCGCGCCGACCACTTTGAACGGAGTGTCCGTGCCGCGCCCGACCGAGAGGGCGCTTTCCAGCAGGCCCAGGCCGGGGTAGAGGATGGCCTCGGTGAGATTGCGCATGTTGGGCGACGGGTTGGTCCAGGGCAGCCCGGTCTCGTCGAACCAGGCATCCCGCCGCCAGTTTTCGAGCGGGATGACAGTAAGGTCGGCATCACAATGGCGCTCAGTTTTGAACATTTTTGCCAGCTCGCCGATCGTCATGCCGTAGCGCAGGGGCACGTGGTGGTAAGCGACGAAGCTGGTCTGACCCATCAGAACCGGGCCGTCCACGGTCAGCCCATTGAGAGGATTGACGCGGTCGAGCACGAAGTATTTCTTTCTATTTTCGGCGGCCGCTTCCATCGCGAGCGCCATGGTGGCCGTGTAAGTGTAGAACCGGCAGCCGATGTCCTGGATGTCGAACACGAGCGCATCGAGGTCTTTGAGTTGTTCGGGCCTGGGCTTGTAGTTCGCGCCATAGAGGCTATAGACCGGCAACCCGGTCTGCTCGTCGATGCTATCACCGACCTGCTCATCTTTGAGTCCGCGGATGCCGTGTTCAGGGCTGAACAAGGCTTTCAGTTCGACGCCGGGGGCGTCCTTGAGGAGGTCGATGGTCGGGTTCCGGTCGCGGTCGTGACCGGTAAGATTGGTGACCAGGCCGAGGCGCATGCCCTTGAGCGGCGCGAACTTTTGTTTCACCAGCACGTCGATGCCGTTGAGGGTGCGCAGGGGAGTCGAGGCCGGGCGCGAGGAGGGAGTGGTGGAGGACTGGGGGGATGGAGTGCTGGAGGATTGGAGTGTCGAGGTGGTTTCGGTACGAGGAGGGAGGGCGCCGGGGACGTAGGCGAGGTTGTAATCGGCGACGGCTTCTGCGGCGAGCGTGCCCAACCTGGCGCGGAGTGAACCGACGTTGCCGCTCTCATCCGGATGATTGCGATTGGACAAAAAGATCACGAAGGTTTGAGAAAAGGGATCGAGCCAAAGCGACGTGCCGGTCCACCCGGTGTGACCGTAGGAACCCAGTGGGAATATCTTGCCTCGAAGTCCGCTGTACCCCGAATCGATATCCCAGCCGAGGCCGCGCCGAACGGAGAGCGATTCCGGTGTCTGCACAGTGGTCATGAGCTGGACGGTCTCCGGCTTGAAAATTCGGACACCGTCCAGTTCCCCAAAATTGAGGAGCATGCGGGCATAGCGGGCAAGGTCCGACGCCATAACGAACAGCCCGGCGTGACCGGCGACGCCACCCATGTGTCGGGCGGTAGGATCATGGACGACCCCGCGATAGGGTTTGCCGTCCACGACTTCGGTCGGCGCGATGCGCGGGAGTTTCGATTCGAGCGGCAGGTAACCGGTGTCCGCCATTTTGAGAGGCTGGTAAATCTCGCGCGCGACGAACTCCTCCAGCGGCTGCTTGCTGACGCGCCGCACAATCTCGCCCAGGAGGAAAAAGTTGATATCGCTGTAGCGGAAGGCCGCGCCGGGCGCGCTCAGCAGTTTCTCTGCACAAGCCTTTTGGATAGCGGCGGCCTGACCGTGCCAATCGCTTTTGGTTTCGATGTCCCCACGCAAGCCTGAGATATGCAGCATAAGCTGGCGGACGGTAATGGCCTCCTTGCCGCCGCCCTGGAACTCAGGGATGTAGGCCTGAACCCGTTCATCGAGGTTTATCTGGCCGCGTTCAACCAGAAGCATCACCGCGGGCGTGCAGGCAACCACTTTCGTCAGGGATGCCGCATCGAAAATGGTGTCCTCAGTCATCGGTTCGACGGCGGGCACCAGTGCGCGGTTGCCATAAGCTTTGTGGTACGACGCGCCATGGTGCTCGACCCACAATACGCCGCCTGGACATTTCTTGTCCGCGATAGCCTGGTTGATGGCGGCATCCATCTCGGCCAGTTTGTCGGGGCGGAGAGCGGGCTGGGCCCAGGCAGCGGCCCGGTAAAAAATGAAGGCCAGCAGGACGAGGCGGGAGAGACCCGCCCGGACGCAGGGAGAGAGCGAACGCTTCATCGTGAGCGGATTAAAGCGCAGCGGGGGCACGGAACGCAACCGGAAATGTTACTTTACACCCGAAAGGGCACGACAGATCACTTGCATTGGTCGCTCCTTCCGCATAAATGCGGCGTTCCGGCCGGTTTCAGGACACCGCTATTTGTGAGGCAGAGAAAGAATTTGTCCCGCGCCCCACCTGGAATTGATTTCAGCCGCAGTTTATGGAAACCTTCGGGCCGATGCAGAAACTCGGTCCAGGCGAATTCAATTTGGGCGGGTTGGTTGGCGCGGTCGTCGGCTCGCTCGGCGGCTTGTTTGCCGTGGGTCTCGCACGGGCGATTATCAAGGGACATATCGCCGATTTGTTCGGCACCCCCATCCTTGGGTTGATAGGCTTTCTGGTCAGCGGAGGAACAGGGTGGCTCCTGGGCAGTCAGATCGGCCCGCGGCTGGGCCAGCGGTTTAATTCCCAACGGTTGGAAATCATCGGTGGCGCGATCGGCGGCCTGGTGCCCGCCGTGTTGATCGCCCTGTGGGGTTGGTACATGGTCACCCCGCATTAGGGAGATGATTTCGGAAGGGCTATAAGCCGAATTTTGTCTGCCCGGCCAAAGGCCAGGGAGAGAATCATTTGTCTCAGCAGCCAGTACCCGGAACCCGTTCCGCGTTGCGGAACCTGGAGCGGGCCGCTCCGGGGTCCCCTATTTGGCCTTGCACCCGATGGGGTTTTCCGTGCCCCCAGGCTTGCGCCTGGAGCGGTGGGCTCTTGCCCCACCTTTTCACCCTTGCCTCTTGCGGTCTCAAATCTGTGACTTGAACCCGCAAGATCGGCGGTTTGTTTTCTGTGGCACTGTCCGTCAGGATGCCTCGCGGCATCGCTGCCCGTGTGTATCCTGCCACGACGGCTTATCGCCGCCTTTGCAGGTTACGCGGCATCGCGCCCTCTGGAGTTCGGACTTTCCTCCCCCGGCTCGCGCCGGAAGCGATTCTCCACCCTTCCGAAATCAGAATAAATATATACCAGGCGAATCCGTAAGGCAACGGCTCGCCGGCTGGCTCACTCGCTGAGAGCCAAATCCATGTCGGGAGAGTAGTACAGAATCCGTCCGCAATTGCTGCAGGATATGAGTTCCTGTTGGGCCTGGCATTGGACCGGAGTTGTGGCGGCAACCGCATGTGGCAACCCCCGCAGACCCCGTGCTGCACGCCCACCACGACGTTTTCGCCTTTGCTCCTGACCAGGCGCTCGTAACGGGCCCGGGCGGTTTCGTCCACCGCGGCCGCCAACTCTTCGCGGTTGGTTTCCAGTTCAGCCAGTTCGCGTTTGAGATTTTGCTCGCGTGCGGCGAGTTGGGTCAATTGATCTTCCATCAGGTTGCGGGCCTCATTGGCCGCCTGCGTGAAGCGAGCGACCTCCTGCTGGGCGGCTTCCGCCTGTTCCATCAACGCGATTTCCTGGTCTTCGATCTTGAATATCTCGGCTTTGCAGGTATCGATTTCGTGCGTCAGCGCCCGGTATTCCTCATTCTTACGGGTTTGGAGTTGCTGGTTGGCGTAACGCGCGATGAGTTGCTTTTTGCCTTCGACTTCCAGTTCCAAGGCTTTGCGGTCGGATTCGGTCTGTCTAACTGTGGTTTTTGCCTGTTCGAGTGATGCTTGCGCTCCGGCCGCCCTGGTCTGGAACAAATGACGCTCGGGCGCGACGTGGGAAAGCTCGCCTTTCAACCGGCGGATTCTTCGGTCGCGGTCCTGCAAAATCAGCAGTTTTTCGATAGCGTCAAGCATTTGAACGAGCTTACTCACGGCACAGATTATCGACCGGCGGGGACCAAGTCAATTCTGCCCTTGTTTTCGCGCAAAAACTCACCCACTTTGTCGCTGGGCCTGCATACCGCATGAACAAGACCCTCGTAGTCGTGCCGACTTACAATGAGCGGGAGAACCTCCCGCCGCTGAGCGAACGGCTCATGACCCTGCCCGTTTCCGTGGAGGTCCTGGTGGTGGACGACAACTCGCCCGACGGCACCGGCAGGCTCGCCGATGAGATGGCCGCCAAGAACCCGCGCTTCCACGTGCTGCATCGGACGGAGAAAAACGGCCTCGGCCGGGCATACATTGCCGGGTTCAAGTGGGCCATCGAGCAAGGCTGCGAGTTCGTCTTTGAAATGGACGGCGACCTGTCGCACAACCCGGACGACATTCCCATGTTCCTGGAGGCGGCACGAGAAGCAGACCTGGTGCTGGGCTCGCGCTACATCAACGGCATCCGCATCATTAACTGGCCATTGAGCCGACTTATGCTCAGCAAGAGCGCCGCGAAGTATGTAAAGGTCGTCACCGGAATGCCGTTCACCGACCCGACCGGCGGCTACAAATGTTTTCGTCGGCGCGCGCTCCAAGCCATTAATCTCGAGGCGATCCACTCGAACGGCTACAGCTTCCAGGTCGAGATGACGCACCAGTTGTGGCGCCAGGGGATGAGGATCGTCGAAGTGCCGATCATTTTCACCGACCGGTTTCAAGGCCACTCCAAAATGTCGGGCCATATCGTGAGCGAAGCTTTTTGGATGGTGTGGCGTCTGTTGCTCCAAAATAAGCTGCGCCGTCGTCCGCTGGTTCCGCCCTCGTCGCCAAATGCCGGGGCGCCGCCGCTGGCCGATACGACCCCGAAGCCAAAACCAGGATAGGACCGCGAGGGACCGTCCGCGGGGGGCTGAGGCGAGCTTGCGAACGTAGCGCGAATGCCCGACGCGCCTGGGGTCGCGCAGGCTTCCGATCTTACTGACTCACCCGCTGCTTCGACACCTGCCGATTTGGAAGTCGGTCCCGCCACGGCGGGAGCAGGTTTGGGAACCTGCGCTAGCGCGGCTTTTGTCGCGACGCGGGGGCGGCGCTTTCCCCCAGGAGAGCAGGTGGTTGCTGTTCGTTGACAACAGGGGAGAGGTGCGCTACCTGAGTTAATTGAAGGTTACAATATTGCTTATGAAAACGCACAGTATTCCCACGCCACTGTTGTTGAGTGTACTCGTTTGCGCCTTCGGGCTGCCCTGCGTTGGCGCCGAGGGGGACAAGCCCAAAGTGGGCGACAAGGCCCCGTCGATTGCGGCCAAAGACCAAACCGGCAAAGAATGGCGCCTGGAGGATGAAATCGGCAAGAAGGTCGTCCTGCTGTATTTCTATCCCAAAGATGATACGCCGGGATGCACCAAGGAGGCTTGCGGTTTTCGGGATCGCATCGCCGAATTGAAAAGCCGGAATGTAGAGGTCATCGGGGTGAGCTTCGATTCCGCGGACAGTCACCAAAAGTTTACCTCGAAGTACAACCTGAACTTTCCGCTGCTGGTGGACACGGAGGGAAAAATTGCGGACGCTTACGGGGTTCGCATGCCAGGGCGGGCCATGGCGAAACGGGTGAGTTTCCTGATCGGGCTGGATGGCAAGATTGCGCACGTGACAGACACGATGAATGCCGACACGCACCTGGCCGAGATGAAGGAAGCGGTGGGGAAGCTAAAGCCGTCTTAGTCCTTGTCCTCGCTGTCAGGTCGAGTGAAGACAAACCCGGCCCGGACCGGCGGCGGCATGGGGTGATCGGCGCCTCGCACTGAACGCCACACCACTTCGTTGAGGAGCAGGTCATCGGCGGCATCTTCGCGAGTGAAGTTCATCTTGAGCTGGCCGCCCCAGGCGAGGCGTTCGTTGCGTTCCTCCAGGTTCACATTGGCCGGCACGGCCCGGTAAGGGCGCAGGTCCGCCGCCGCTTGGAATGAATTAAACATCGGGCGAGCGGCTGCGTCGAATTGAGACATTGGCTTCAGTCCCAAAATCAGTTCCATCGTGCGGAGCATGCTGGTGGTCGAGTAGAGGGTGGAATCGACGACGCGGCGTTTTGCGTAAGGACTGATGACAAAGGCCGTCGTGCGGTGCGCATCGACGTGGTCGGGGCCGTTCTGGGCGTCGTCTTCCACGACGAACACCGCCATTTGCGGCCAGAACTTCGAACTGCTCACCGCTTCGAGCACCCGGCCCAGCGCGACGTCGTTGTCGGCCACCAGCGCAGTTGGCGTCCGGGTTCCGGGGGTGGTCCCATGCGTATGATCGTTGGGCAGGCGCAGGATTTGCAGGCGTGGCATGCCGCCCTCGGTCTCGAACCGTTTCAGCTCCGCGATGAACCGCTCGGCTCGTTTCCGGTCGGAATAATCCAAATCGAACCCGTGAAACCACGGATCGAAATGGCCTTCGAGAGCTTTAACTCTGGTCCTGGCTGGTTCGGCGAGGGTGCGTCCATTCGCCACGAACTCGCCATAGCTGCGGTAGCTGACGCCCGCCTCTCGCGCACGGTCCCACAAATAGCCGCCCGCGGGCGTGGCGATGGGGAAATCACCCTCGCTGGGGTAGGGAAACTTGCCGGATCGGTTATGGCCGTAATCCAAGGGCCACATCTTCTCCACGAAATCGGTCGCGTAGGCGGCCATGCTCCACTCGTGGCCGTCGGCGCTCACCTCGCCATCGACGTAAAAGTTGTCCAGCAACACAAACTCGCGCGCGAGCTTATGCAGGTTGGGTGTGACCCGCTCCGGAAAAAGACACAGCTTGGGGTCGCCGTTTCCCTCTGGCATATCGCCGAGCACCTGGTCGTAAGTCCGGTTCTCCTTGATGATATAGAGACAATATTTGATCGGGCTGGCGTCTCCCAAATTGACCGGGACAGGGTTGCCGGCGGGCTGCGCGGCGGTCACACCTGCATCGGGACGCAAGGGGCTACAGCGGTACGCCTGAGCCGTATAGGCGGCCATCTGCTTCTCGAAAGCCTCTCGCGGAGGCAGCTCAATAATGCTCATCGTGCCGCGCAGAAGCTTTGCGATATACTGCGCAGTGTCACCCTCCGGAACGCCCGCCCGGGGCTGCGGCCCATGCGGGTTGGCCATCGAAGTTCCGCCTTTGCCGTTGGCCACCAGGAGCGTTTTGCCGTCCAGGCTCACGCGCACAGAAGTTGGATACCATCCCGTCGGGATGAACCCGAGCGAGCGGCTCTTGCCGGGCCGGCTAACGTCGAAGACGGCCACCAGGTTATTATCCGCGTTGGCAACGAAAAGCGTCTGTTCATCCGGCGAGAGTGCCAGGCTGTTCGGCGTTGAACCCGACGGCGCTTGGGGATAGAGAGCGGCCCAGATGGTTTCGAGCGGTTTGCCGGCGGCGGTATCGAACACGGTCACAGTGTTGCGGCTCGCGTTGGCGACGAACAGGACTTTGCCGGAGCGGGTCAGCGCCATCTCACATGGATGCTCTTCGGCCGGCCAGCGCGCAATCACCTGTTCGGTGTTCAAATCGACCACAGCGACAGCGGCTTGAGCCCACAGGCTGACGTATAATCGGTGCCGCCTTTCGTCGAGCCTGCAAGCGTAGGGAAAAGTGTCGGCGGGGTTGGCACCATATAGCGCTGCCTCGGCGCGCTTCTCGGCGGCCGCAGTGTCGAAGTCCGTCGAGGGCGTGACCGGAGCAGCCGTGAGCGCCGCGACATTGGTGCCTAACAGAATATCGGCCACCTGCGGCTCGGCGCCGAGCACCACGCGCGTGACCCGATGTCCCCAAACGTTGGCGGCATACAAATGGGTTCCGCCCGAATCGACCGCCAGACCCGCCGGCACACCGCGTTGCCGCGGCTCACGAAGCTTGATTCTTTGGTGGTTCGACAGCTTGCCGTCCCGGAAATCGAACTCATGTACCACTTCATCCCCTGCCCCGCTGCAGAATAGCCTTTTGCCGTCAGGCGAAAACTCCAGCCCGTAAAACGCCTCGTGAATGCTCGTGTGCGAAACGACCGCGGCCGCGGGAATATCCACCATCATAATTTCATGCTGGCTGTAGCCGCTGTGCAGGACCGCGGCGTAGCGTCCGGCGGGATGCAGCGCAATATTGATGGGAAAATCGGCCAGATCAACCTGGCGTCCGGCAGGCCGCAATGACCATTGATTGGGGAGCAACACAGAGCCATCCGGCATTGGGCCAGGCAGGCTTGCCGAGCGAGGGGTGTCAGAGGTGGCACGCCCGGTGCCGCCCGACACCTGGTTTTGGCGACCTGCAACGCAAGCCGGCATAGCCGACAAGCCCGCCAGGCATAGACAGTAACAAATAAAGCGCATACAATGTCCCGAGGGTTGTGCCAACGATTCCATCCGCCGTAAAGCCGGAAAGACTAGCCAAAGCGACGCTTGGGGAGTATAAGAGGATTAGGCATAAGCATTTTTCGACCCGGGAACGGACCTATGAGAATTTTGCTATTGTTAATCGGCTGGTGCCTGTTGCTGGTGTTGTGCTGGCCGCTGGCGCTGCTCGTTCTGGTGCTGGCGCCGCTGGTTTGGCTCCTGTCCTTGCCGTTTCGCTTGCTCGCCATTTGCATCGGCGCCACCTTCGCATTGATTCGCGCCCTCCTTTTCCTGCCTGCCCGACTCCTCGGCCATCGCTCTCGCGCCTAGAGAAACGGGTAGCTGGGGTGCGCAAACCATGCACCCTGGCAAGGCCACGACCAAATCGCGTACCCATCTTAACCCCGTTTGGAGTTGCGGCGCCGCCGATTCGCAGGTACATACTTTGCCTCCTGGCTGTGGCGGAAAACCAGCCTGGCAAAATAGAAACCGCATGAAGTTCCACGATCAATTTGAGGACTTTGAACGGCGCCTCCGCGAGCTGCTCGCCGTGTCGGCCGAAAATCCTCCTGGCGTTGCCGCCGCCGGCTCCGGTGCCGCCCCGTTCAATGCGCTGGCGCTGGAACTGTTCGCACTGCAGTTCGAGCACAACGGACCCTACCGTCGTTTCTGCGCAGCTCGTGGCGCATCGCCTCAAACTGTTTTCGATTGGAGCCAGATTCCCGCCGTCCCGGCTTCAGCGTTCAAAGAGCTGGAACTGTCGTGCCTCGCGCCGGAAGACCGGACCACGGTATTCCACTCCAGCGGCACGACGGAACAACGGCCGAGTCGTCATTTTCATAATGCTGCGTCGCTCGCGACTTACGAAGCCTCGCTTTGGCCGTGGTTTGCGCGGCACCTCTGCGCGCGCGACCAGGAACTTGCGCCCAGCCTGTTGCTGCTTACGCCGCCACCGGACGCAGCCCCTTGTTCCTCGCTGGTGCACATGTTCGAACATATCCGCCAGCAACCGGTTTGGGCCGAGTCGGCCTTTCTGGGGAGGGTAACACCGGACGGTGCCTGGATGCTGGGCCTCGACGCAGCGACGGACCGCCTTAAACGCCTGGCCGCGGCCGGCCGGCCGGCCGTTCTGCTCGGCACGGCATTTTCGTTTGTACACTTGTTGGATTTTCTTGGCGAACATGAGTTGCGGCCGGAGCTGCCGCCGGGTTCCCGTGTAATGGAAACCGGTGGCTACAAGGGCCGCTCCCGCAGCCTGCCCCGATCCGAGTTGCACAACTTAATCACTGCCCGACTTGGGATTCCGCCCGCTCAAATCGTTTGCGAATACGGCATGAGCGAACTGAGTTCTCAAGCCTATGATGGCGTCGCTTGCGCCGCTCGAGGGAATCACGCCTCACCCGTTACTCGTCGCTTTAACTTTCCTCCCTGGGCCCGAGCGCAGCTCATTTCGCCCGAAACCGGCGAGGAAGTCCCTGAAGGCGGAACGGGTCTGCTCCGGGTGTTCGACCTGGCCAACGTCTATTCCGTCATGGCGATTCAAACGGAAGATCTCGGCCTCCGGCGCGGGACAGACTTTGAACTGGCGGGGCGCGCGGCGTTGGCTGAGGTCCGGGGCTGTTCGCTAATGGCGGAATAGGCGTCTTACAATGGAGCTGCCCAATTATTTCCTCGCCGATCTGCCGCCGGAGGCGACGCTGACCGCCGCGATGGTGGCCGAGGCCTGCCAAACGCTCAAGCGCAACCGGGAGCGGTACTTGGCGCTGCGCTCGACCCAGAGCCTGGTGGCACTCCTGAGCGACGTCGGCCAAAGCTGGCTGCAGCCCGATTATCCATTCCGCCAGGTCGCGCTCGAACAAGGGCCCGCCGCAACCGGTTTCTCCCGCGCGACACTGGCTACTGGACTCGACGCCTTTTTCAAACAACTCACGCCCGAACGTTTCCAGGCGCTGCTGCAACAGGACCTGGGGCCGGCGCAGCGGCTCGACCAACTTGCCTCGACGGATTCCGAACAAGCAACCGGCCGGGCGTCCGTCGCCAATGGACCCGAACTGATCGCGCACGTTACGGCAGGCAACCTGCCAACCCCGACGCTCATGAGCATGGTGCTGGGTTTCCTGGCACGTTCGGCCCAATTCGTAAAATGCGCCACCGGAGCCGCGCTCATCCCGCGACTCTTCGCCCACTCGGTTTACGAGGCTGAACGAAAGCTGGGCGCGTGCCTGGAGATTGTTGAGTGGCCGGGCGGCAGCGCCGACCTGGAAAGCGCCCTGTTTTCCGAAGCGGACTGCGTTACTGCGACGGGGTCCGACGAAACGCTGAAGGCCATTCGTGAGCGGCTCCCGCCGACGGCCCGGTTCCTGGGTTACGGCCATCGGGTCAGCTTTGGCTACGTGGCGGCCGAGGTCCTCACCGGGTTCAATGCGAAGCAATGCGCCGGTCGCGCGGCGGTGGACGTCGCTGCGTGGAACCAATTGGGCTGTCTTTCGCCCCATGTCATTTATGTGCAGGACGGCGGGGTCCTCTCGCCGGAAAAGTTCGCGGAATTACTGGCCGACGCCATGACCGAGCGGGAGGAAATCGAACCTCGCGGCGAACCGCCGGTAGCCGCAGCAGCGGCGATTGCCTCACGCCGGTCCATTTACGAAGTGCGCGCGGCCCACTCACCGGACACCCTTCACTGGTCCAGCAGGGGTTCCACCGCCTGGACGGTCGTCTATGAAGCCGACCCGCGGTTCCAGCTCTCCTGTTTGTACCGGTTTGTTTATGTGAAGGGCGTGAAGGACCTGGCTCAAGCGCTCCAGAGCGCCGACAGTTATCGCGGGAAGGTTTCTACTGTTGGCCTCGCGGTGCCCGAGCACAAAGCGCAGGAAATGGCAACGGAATTGGCCCGCTGGGGGGTGAGCCGCGTCTGCCCCCTGGGACAGATGCAGAATCCACCGCTCACCTGGCGGCACGATGGCCGTCCGGCGCTCGGCGACCTGGTCCGGTGGACGGATTGGGAAATGGGGTGATGGAATTACGTAAGACATTTCAATTCGAGGCGGCACATCTGTTGCCGCGGTTATCGCGAACGCATAAATGCCGGCGGCTGCACGGACATAGTTTCCAGGTGGAGATCGTCGTGAACGGCGAGTGCGACGCGAAGCTCGGCTGGTTGATCGATTACGCGGATATCACCAAGGCCTTCAAACCGCTTTGGGAAAAGCTCGACCATCATTATTTGAACGAAGTTCCGGGTTTGGAAAACCCGACCAGCGAAAACATCGCAGTCTGGATTTGGAAAAAGCTGAGACCAAAGTTGCCGTTGCTGACGGAGGTGGTCGTGGCGGAAACGTGCACCGCCAAATGCGCGTATAGGGGAGACGACTGATGGCACGGGGAATTCACGGCTCAGGATTTCAACAAACATTCAGCAATCTCGAAAATGGTTGCGGTACCGGTCGTTCCCACTTTGTGGACCACCACGGAGGCGGCGGCGTTAGCCAGTTCAAGGGCTTCACGCAAGTTGGCGCCCGCCGCCATGGCAGCCGTGAGGTTCGCGGAAACCGCGTCGCCGGCTCCGACGACATCAATCGGCCCGCGCACCGGCAGCGACGCGACATGCTCGACCTCTCCCGCGGCTGTCGCCCCAAGGATGCCGCGTTCGGCCAGGGTGACGAACACGCTCCGGTGGTTGTGTTGGGCCAGGGCGGCGGCGGTTTCTTTGATTTCGTTCAGGCTCAACTCCTGGCCCGTTCCGCTCAGGGCGGAGAGCTCAGCGGCATTCATCTTGAACACCGCGGGCGGATAACCGCGCAGCCCGCGGCGGCTGTCGGCGAGCACGAGCAGGCTGGGATCTTCATCCAAGAGACGGCCCAGCGTGTCGAGAACTTTTTGGGTCACAACGCCAGTCTCAGGCAGGTCAACCTGGTCCAGAACGATAATCACGTTCGCAACCTGCGCGACGGCCGTCAGCCCGTTGACCAAGAGTCCCTGGAGCAACGCTGGAGTCGGGGTCCAATTCTTCGAGTCCAGGCGGTTGAGCTCTACGGGAGGCTGGTTGGATCCGCACAGCAAGGGTTTGCAATAGGTAAAAGTGCGGCGCTGCTTCGTGCGCACAAAGTGCGTCAACTGCACGCCCGGGAGCCATTCCAGCGCGTGCCAGAGCTCGAAGCCTTCCCCGTCGTAACCCGCAAACCCGATCGGGTAGATGGCGCCGATCCCGAGCGCAGCCAGATTGTTCAGGATGGTTCCGGCGCCCCCCGGCTGCGCCCGCACGTTGAGCACGTTATGCACGGGCAGGCCGGTTTCAATCGAGCGTTCCTCTCGCGCCGGGTCAATCTCCAGGTAACGGTCCAGGCAGAAATCGCCCAGCACCGCGACGTGCAGGGAACCGTACCGCGAGGTGATTTCCTGCAAACGCTGCGGAGTCATACCCCGGTATGTTCCAAGCAGCCATTCATGGCTTAGTGGTCATGATCCCTTACCGAGCCGCTGCAGCAAGTGGTGCAGGAACGCCACGTTGTCGCACTGGACGTAGTTCATCTTGCCGCCCATGCGCGAAAAGCTCTTGCAGAAGCGCAAGTAGTAAGCGGGGTTGTCTTTGGGTGGTTCGCCGCGGGACCAATCCCATCGACCGCCGTCCTGGATGTCCACGACGTAAATCGTGTGATCATGAACGATCTTTCGTCCCGCCTGGAGCCGCAAATTGTTGACGACACTGATGCTTTTCTCGAAGACCTGCGGCGCCATAATCGCCGAACCGACCGACAGCACGACGCCGCCATCGAGACCTTCCACCGCACGGCTGAATAACCGAAAATCCAAGCCAGCGGCACGGCCAATCACCGCTCCATTGAACATTGGATGGGTGGAAAAAATATCGTAACCGATACCGGGATGGACGGTGAAAGGAACCTTGTGCCGGAAGGCCCGGGCCAGGATGGAGCTTTCTTTCCAGGGATGCTTTATCTCGATGCGCCCGGCCGGGAGTTTGTGCATCGACATTGCGTGGAGCAGCTCAGCCCACGCAGGCGCCAGAGGATGGGCCGGGTCGTCACAGAGCGATTTGGTCAACAACTCGGTGGGGGCCAGGCTGGTCCCATCTTCGTCGATGAAGCGTCCCAGGCTGCGGCCGTAGCCCTCGTTCCTGAGCGCGCCGGCCAGGAGGGCCAGGTGAATGCAACGGCCCGTTTCGTCCCACGTGCCGAAGGTGCCGGTAGCGACGTTTTCACGCACGTTTTCTTCGGTGCGCCCCAGGCAGGCGAATTCCCAATCGTGAATGGTGCCCGCGCCGTTGGTGGCGAGATGGGTGACCCAGCCACGTTCGACGAGCGCGTTGACGATGCTCATCGCGCCGTTCTTGATCAGATGGGCGCCGTACATGAGGAGCACACTTGCCTGGCGCTTTCGAGCGGCGGTGATTCGCTGAGCACATTCCTGGATGGTCTTCAAGCCATCGGCATCGCAGGGCCGGGGCGCCGATTTGGGATCAACGAGAATCTTCTCGAGGGAACTCAGGCTCCGGCGCTGCGCGAGCGGATAGACTTTGACCTTTTGCAGGTCGATCGGTTCGGGGTAGTCGCTCATTGATTTTGCCGGCGTTGATTATGCGTTCATTTGCCCAGAATACACTCGACCAGCGCATCCGGGCCGCGATAGTCCGGGATTAGAACATCGGCGCCCGCGCTGCGCAATTGGACAAGTTTTTGGGGATGCATGTTGCCGGACCCATTCCGGTCTTCGTCGCTGGCCACGCCGACAGCCAATCCGCCCGCTTCTTTGGCGATCTGTATCTCGACCGGGCCGTCCCCGACGGCGAGCAAGTGCTCCCCCGCTATGTGCTCCTCCTGGAGCAGACGGGCGACCACCGCGCGCTTATCGGATTGGGCAAGGTTGGCGGTTCCCCCGTAGATGTGGCGCCCGAAGAAACCCGCAAGGCCCAGTAATTCCGCCTCCTGCTTCACGCGCGTTTCGAGCGTGCCGCTAAGGATGATCAGGTCCAGGCCGCGTGCCTTGAGCCTCTCCAGCAGAGCGCGGGCGCCATAGACCACGAAATCGTCCCGTTGCGCCCTGCCCTCCCGGATTTGCCCGGTCCGCTCTTCAATCGCAGCATCCAGCCGCCGCTGGTACTCGGACAAGAGCTGTTCGGGCGGAGGGGCGGCGCCGCCTCGCTCCTGGACCCTTTGGACGCAGAGGCGCATTTGAAAAATCGACGGTTTGCCGTTCAAGGAAAGAATATCATTTAGCAGCAGCGCATGGATTACGGACTCGGTTTCACCCTGGCAAACGGGCAAATGCTCGCGAAAGAGCTGGAACATGATTTCCGGCCAACCGTGCCGCAGCCAGGAAAGCGTGCCGTCAAAGTCGAAGACGACATGGCTGATTTGCCGGCGCGGGCGAAAGCCTGGGCGGAACTCAGTGTCCCGGCTCAACGCGATCGCGGCATCCATAGGTCCCGGGTGATTTGGGTCAATTCGAGTGATACGAGGAGGCAACCGGCTCCAACCCTTATCCCACCTTTTCCCAGGTCCGCTCCCGGGCGGCCTTGTACATGGCCTCCATGACGACGACGCGCGCGGCGGCCTCGCGCGGGGTGACGAGGGGCTGGTCCTTGGCACCGGCGACGGCATCGAGAAACTGGTGGAGGGGCGCGCGCGGCGCGGGTGGAAGCTGGGTCCAGGGGTCGGTGCTGGCGCTGCCGGGGATTTTCTTGCTGCGGTAGTACAGATGGCTGTCGTAGATGAGGGCATGGCCTTCGGTGCCGCTAATGAGCAACTGGGCCGGGTCTTCGATATCGACCCAGCCGGCGGCGAGGGTGCCGATGTAACCCTGTTTGAACTGAATCAGCCCTTCGCCGCATTCGTCACAGCTCCCATAGCGACCGGTCACCGACTTCACATCGGCGGTGACGGCGGCGACATCACCGAGCAGCCACATCAGAATGTCCAGCTTATGGGTTCCCAGATCGCCGAAGGCGCCCACGCCGGCGACTTTTGGGTCGGTCATCCAGCGGTAGTCGGTGTCGAACCACCCCTCGAGCGCGCCGCTATGGCAGTTGGAGCCGCGCACGCGGGTAATGGTTCCGAAGTTGCCTTTGGCAATTTCCTGTTTCAGGAAGATGTGCTTGGCGTCCGTGCGCATGAAATAGCCGGTGGTGAAGAGCAGGTTCGCCTTCTCGATCGCGTCGGCCATGGCCAGGCTCTCTTTCGCGGTAATGCCGAGGGGCTTTTCGACGAACATGTGTTTGCGCGCCTTGGCGGCCGCCAGGACGAGCGCGTGGTGCCGGTTGGTTTCCGAAAAAACGACCACGGCGGCGACCTCCGGGTCGGACCAGATTTTCTCGACGTCATCGGTTTTCTGAGCTTCGAAGTCTTTGGCCAGCTTGTCCGCCCGCGCGGGATCGTGGTCCCAGACCCATTTGACCCTGGCGTCGGGCCGCTTCTTCATAAGGGCCAGAAAGCCGGGGGTGTGAATATGGGCGCCGCCGACGAGGGCGAGGGTGAGTTTTTTTTCGCCCTGGGCCCAGACGGACGAAAGGCCGCCGGCGGCGACGGTGGCGACAGTGGCAGTGCGAATGAAGTCTCTACGGGTGAGGTGCGCGTTCATAGAAGAGTTGGTTCAAATTTCCGGGACGGTAACACCGCGGGCAGCCTGGTGCCAAGCGGTTTGAAAAGGACAATTGCCGGTCGGGGTCTTTCCGATTAACATAGGCCACACGTATGAGGAAGCTGTTGCCGCTGATCCCGTTGCTGCTGGCCGGTTGCGCCAGATTGTCCACCACCCCCACGAGTGAAAGCGAAAGCGAAGCTGCTTTCCAGCGGCTGGCCGCCGACTATGTGACGGGCTACCTGGTCTGGCGCCCGCAGGTGGGGACGACGCTGGGATTCCACGAGTACGACGGGGGCATCACGGATTATCGGCGCGCCTCGATCGAGGGGGAATTGCAGCGGCTCAAGACTTACGACCGGCGGTTCGCGGAGCTGAACGTGCTCCAACTCACGCGCCGGTCGGCTTACGACCTGCGCCTGCTGCGCAATGCCATCGAGCGGGAGATCTTTGGATTCGAGCAGATGCAAATCTATTCGCGCAACCCGATGGCTTACGCCGGGGCGCTGGACGTCAACATCTATATCAAGCGCAACTTCGCGCCGCTCGATGAGCGGGTGCAATCGCTCACAGCGATCCTGAACCAGGCGCCGAATATCTTTGCCGCCGCGCGGGAAAACCTGGCGGAGGTCCTGCCGCGGCCGATGGTGGAGACCGCGATCGACGTGGCCAACGGCGCGGCCGATTTCCTGGAGAAGGATTTGGTGGAGGCGGTGCGGGACGTGAAGGACCCGGGGGTCCTGGGGGCCTTCGGCGGCGCGAACCGGCGCGCGATCTATGCGTTGCGGGAGTACGTCGCTTACCTCAAGGAACAAAAGTTGCCGCGGGCCGACGACCGGTATGCGCTGGGCCGGGACAATTACATCAAACTGCTGCAATACGGGGAAATGGTGACGGGGCCGCCCGAGCAGTTGCTGGACCTGGGCCTGCGCGAGTTGCGCCGCAAGCAAAAAGCGTTCGCCGAGGCCGCGCGCCAAATCGATCCGACGAAACCGGCCGTCGAAGTTTTCCAGGAGATCCAGAAGGACCACCCGAGCGAACTGAGCCTGATTCCGGACACGGCGAGGCATTTGGAGATGATCCGGCAGTTTGTGATCGACAACGAGCTGGTGACGCTGCCCTCGCCGGTCCGCGCCCGCGTGGCTGAAACGCCGCAGTATTTGCGGGCGACCAGCTTCGCCTCGATGGATACTCCCGGCCCGTTCGAAACGCGCGCGACCGAGGCGTATTATTACGTCACGCCGCCCGAATCCTTCTGGACACCCGAGCAGAAGGAAGAATGGCTCACGTCGTTCAATTATTACACGACCGACATCGTTTCCATCCATGAGGCGTATCCCGGCCATTACGTTCAGTTCCTTTGCTTGAATGCTTCGTCGGCGAACACCATCGAAAAGATTTTCTCCAGCTACGCCTTCACCGAGGGCTGGGCGCACTATGCGGAACAAATGATGGTGGACGAAGGTTTCGGGACGAGCCTGCCGGCTTTCCCCGAGAAGCGGGCCGATGCCGCCAAATACCGGCTGGCGCAAACCGATGAAGCGCTCCTGCGCGTGTGCCGGCTCTGCGTCTCCATCAAGATGCATTGCCAGGGCATGACCGTGGATGAGGCGACGCGGTTTTTCCAGGAGAACTGCTACTACGCAGAAAAACCGGCCCGCCAGGAAGCCATCCGCGGCACCTTTGATCCCGAATACCTGTACTACACTCTCGGCAAGCTGGAGATTCAGAAACTCCGTCATGACTGGGCGAAACAGGAGGGCACCAGCTTCTCCTTGCGCCGGTTCCATGACGAAGTGCTCCGGCACGGCGCCCCGCCGATTCGCCTGCTGCGCCAGGTAATGCTCCATGACCCGAGCCTCTGGGGCGAGATCTTGTAGGCCGCAAGCGCCCGGTGAATAACTCACTGCTGGACAAATATACACTACTGTCCTAAAGTCCAGTATTGGCATTCGAGCAACGTTCCCGCTCCGCAAATCAGAAGCGCTATGAAAGAGCTGACCGACCGACAAAGGCAAATTCTGGAGTTCATCCAGCGCAAACAGGAGTCGCGCGGCCTGGTCCCCACGTTCCGTGAAATTGCCGCGCACTTCCGCTTCAGCAGCCCCAACGCCGCGCTGGCGCATGTGCAGGCCCTGCTGGCCAAAGGGGCCCTGAAAAACCTCCCCGGCCGCGCTCGCTCGCTCCAGGTGGTGGACCCCCATGTCCCGCCCAACCGGCCGCGGCCACGAGTGGTTTCCGTGCCGATTTACGGCGCCATCCCCGCCGGCCAACCCCAGGACGCCGCCCAGGAGGAGGAAGGGTGTGTGTTGATCGACGTGGAGACGCTGGGCATCAAAGCGTCCGCCCGGACGTTCGGCCTGAAAGTGCGGGGCGATTCGATGCTGGGCAAAAGCATCATCGATGGCGATGTGGCGATTATCGAGCACGGGGTGCAGCCGCGCTCCGGCGACGTGGTCGCCGCGCTGATCGACGGCCAGGTGACGCTCAAGACGTTTGTCCTGCACCGCGGCAAGCCGCATTTGCGCGCGGAAAACCCGCGCTACCCGAATCTCATCCCGCAAGAGGAATTGCAAATTCAGGGTGTCATGGTCGCGCTGGTGCGTAGACGGCGGTGAGGCGGGGAGAGCGGGGAGAGCGGGGAAGGGTTAAAACGTGGGAACGACCTGACGAGGTGGTGGAGTAGTGGATTAATGGATTGGTGGAGTAATGAGGACGGATCGATTACGACGACGAGAACGAGGATGAGGATGATTGGAAAACTGACTGTGCTTTCGGCCCTTTTTAACGTTTCACGCACCTGTCCGCCGAAGCCTTGGCGAAGGCGGATCACGTTTCACGTTTTAACCTTTTAACGCTTTAACGCTTCCACGCTCCAACGCTCCAACGCTCTCACGCTCTAACGACTTGCCGATGTCCTTCCCCCGTTCCATCGTGCACCTCGACGCCGACGCCTTCTTCGCGTCGGTCGAGCAGGCGGCCGACCCCCGTCTCCGGGGCCAGCCGATTGCCGTCGGCGGCGAGAAGCGCGGCATCATCGCCTCCGCTTCGTATGAGGCGCGCAAGTTCGGCATTTATACGCCGATGCCCACGACGATGGCGCGCCGGCTTTGCCCCAGGCTCATCCTGCTGCCGGGCGATTTCGATAAATACGAACTCTTTTCGCGGCTGATGTTTTCCTATGCTTACGATTTCACGCCGGACGTGGAGATCGGCTCGATTGACGAGGGTTACTTCGACCTGACCGGCACGCGCCAGCCGGCGGTCGGCATCGCCCAAACCATCCGCCGGGCGATTCGCCAGTCGCTCAAGCTGCCGGTCAGCGAGGGCATCGCCGGCAACAAACTCGTCAGCCAGATTGCCTCCAAGCTCAAGAAGCCTTCCGCTTTCGAGGTCGTGGCGAACGGCGGCGAAGCGGAATTTTTATCGCCGCTGGCGAATAAATGGTTGCCGGGCGTGGGCCCCCAAACCGCCGGCCAGCTCAATGCCGCCGGACTGGCGTTCATCGGCCAGATTGCGCAAACGCCCATCGACCTGTTGAACCTGCTGGTCGGCAGCCCGGCGCCGCAGTTGCGCCGCTTTGCCCTGGGCATCGATGAACGGCCGCTCATCCCCGTGCGCGCCCCCGCCAAGTCCTACGGCGAACAGGAAACCTTCGCCGCCGATACCACCGACGAACCGTTTCTCGAAGCCACCCTCCGGCGTATGGCCGACAAACTCATGGCCAAAGTGCGCGAAGACGGCAAAAGCATCCGCACGCTGACGGTCAAGGTCCGCTATAACGACATGGACGAGGAACAGGCCAGCGAGAGTCTCAACGAACCGACCGACCTGGAAACGGACCTTTATGCCAGGACCTCCGCGCTGCTGCGCAAGGCCTGGCGGCGGCGCGTCAGTCTCCGGCTGGTTTCGCTCAAGCTTTCCAACATCTATGATGGCCGCTTCCGCAGCGGCCTGGCGCTGGACGTCACCGACCGCCGGCATACCGCCCAACAACGCCTCGCCGGCACCGTCGATGAGCTGCGCCAAAAATTCGGCCGCGCCGTGCTCCTGCGCGGGCATGATTTCATGCTGCGGGCCAAGGGCGGCCGGGGCGAAGAACCGGGGGACGGGGGAGAGAGGGCGGAGAGCAGAGAGAAGAAAGCAGAAAACAGAAAACAGAAAACAGTAATCAGAAGCCAGAGAGCGGAGGACGGGAACCCGAGGACGGAGGCCAGCCATCAAGAGTCAGGCAAATCAAAAATCAAAAATCAAAAATCAAAAACCCAGTGCGTTCCCCTGAACGTTCACAGCTACTACTCCTTTCTCGACTCGACGCTTTCCATCAAAGCCATCATTGACCTGGCCAAGCGCCACGAGCTCCCGGCGATTGCTTTGACCGACCGGAACAATCTCCACGGCGCGGTGGAATTCGCGCAGGCGGCAGCCGAAGCCGGCATCAAGCCCATCATCGGCGCCGAGCTTGACTGGGACGGCCGCCGCGTCTGTCTCTACGTTCAAAACCAAACAGGCTACCAGAACCTCTGCCGCATTCTGAACGCCATGGCCGCGCAAGAGCAGAGGCCGGAGACCAGAAATCAGCGGTCAGCGGTCAGAAACCAGAGATCGGAACGGTCAAACGCGTCGGCTCAGGAAAGCCAATTTGCAATTTTCAATTCTCAATTTCCAATTCTCAATTCCGCACTCGAGCAAAGCCTGCCAACGAACGGTAGGGACGCGTTCCACCGCGTCCCCGATCCCTTGCGTAAAAATGGGGACGCGGGTGGAACGCGTCCCTACCAAATCGTTCCTGGGCCTCATGCCGGCGGTTTTGCGCCTCCGATTCTCCTTACGTCGGCGGCTACAATTCAAAATTTCACCGACGGTCTCCTCGCCGTCAGTCCATCCGCCGAACTGGCGCAATTTTTCCCCGGCCGTTTCTACCTCGAAATCAGCTCCCTTGACGCCTACGAAAATGCCCGCCGGCAATCCACCAATCCGCCACTCCATCACTCCATCACTCCATCACTCCATCACTCCGCCACCCCCTCCCTCTCTCCACCCACTAATCCACCAATCCACCAATCCACTAATCCATCCATCCATCCATCCACCAATCCATCAATCCACCACCGCTCCGCTCCCCTGCCCTGCGTTGCGTCGTTCCCGGTCCACTACGAGCTTCCTTCCGACCGCTGGAAATACAACATCGTCCAAAGCATCCGCACCCTCACCTTGCTCCGGCAACCGCATCCCCAAAAGCGCCTGGCGGGCGATTATCACTTCCGCCCCGCCGCCGAAATGCGCGAACTGTTTGCCGCGCATCCCGAGTTGCTGGCGCACAGCCTGGAAATCGCCGACCGCTGCGCGTTCACCTTTTCCCTCGGCAAACCGCAATTCCCCAGTTACCCGCCGCCTGACGGCTCGACCCCGGCGGCCTTTCTGCGCCGGCTCGTCATGGACGGACTTCAGCGCCGCTACCCGGACGAGCATGCCCGCCTCAGGCCGCAACTCGAAGAGGAATTGGCGATCATCATGGAAGTCGGCTACGAGGAATACTTTCTCGTCATGTGGGGCATTCTCCAGGAGTGCCGCCAGCGCGGCATCGAATGGATTACGCGCGGCAGCGCCGCCGATTCCCTCGCCTGCTACTGCCTCGAAATCAGCGGTGTCTGTCCCATCCGCTTTGACCTCTATTTCCGGCGCTTCCTCAACAAAGAACGCATGGCGCTCAACAAACTGCCGGATATCGACGTCGATTTTCCACACGACCGCAAAGACGATGTGATCGATTTAATCTTCGAAAAATACGGCCCCGCTCGTGCCGCAGTCGTTGGCGGCTTTTCCACCTTCCAATCCCGCAGCGCCTTTGCCGAAGTGGCCAAAGTCCTGGGCGTGTCCGAATACCAGGTCCGCCGCCTCACCGAACGGCTTCCCCATTTCTCGCAGCCGAGCGAGTTGGCTGAAGCCGTCGCCGGCACGCTGGAGTGCCGCGATTTGCCGCTCGACCAGGAACCCTACTCCACCGCGCTGCAGATGGCGCAATTTCTCGACGGTTTCCCGCGTTACCCCAAAATGCATCCTTGCGGCCTGGTGCTCTCGCGCCAGGACATGGACGAAATCACCCCCTGCTTCATCTCCGCCAAGGGCTATCCCACCACCCATTTCGACATGGACTCCGTCGAAGCGGTGGGTCTGGTAAAAATGGATATCCTTGCCCAGGGTGGCCTGGCGGTTATGCGGGATGTGGCGGAAATGCGGGATTTCCATCTTCCCTCCACCGCCGGTCCTTTTGATGACTCGGAAATCTGGGACCTCATCTCCAGCGGCAGCGCCCGCGCCGTGCACCATATCGAAAGTCCCGCGATGATCTCCCTCTGCCGCATGTGCAATGTGCGCGACATCGGTACCCTCATCGCCATCGTCTCGGTCATCCGCCCCGGCGCGGCCAACGAATGCAGGAAAATGGAATTCGCCCGCCGTTACCAGAACCCCAGCCTCGTGCGCTATCCGCATCCCTCGCTCAAACCGTGCCTCCACAGCACCTACGGCCTGGTCGTCTATGAAGAGCATATCCTCCAAATCTGCGAAGCCTTCGCCGGCCTGCCGCCCGGACGCGCCGACGTCCTCCGCCGCGCCCTGGGCAAAAACAAAACCGAACTGATCGACCAAATCCAAACTGAATTCGCCAGCTGCGCCCGCCGGCTCGGCCGCACCGAGAGCGAAATTGACGAAGTCTGGAACCTGGTGGCCGGCTTCCGCGGTTATGCCTTTTGCAAAGCGCACAGCACCGCTTACGGCGTCGAAGCCTATCAATCCGCCTGGCTCAAACTCCACTATCCCGCCGAATTCATGGCCGCTGTCCTCACCAACGGCAAAGGCTTCTACAGCCCGCTCGTCTATATCCTCGAATGCCACCGCCTCGGCATCCCTCTCCTGCCGCCGTCGGTCAATGAGCCTGGACCGAATTTCAGGGTGACGGGTCAAAAGAAAATCCGTGTGCCAGTCCTCTTGGTCAAGGGCCTGACCGCCCGCACCAAAGACACCATCCTGCGCGAGCGCCCTCGCGGGCCATTCACTTCCCTCACCAATTTCTTTCTGCGCGTCCGGCCGCTGCCCGAAGAAATGGAGGCCCTCATCCGCGTCGGCGCCTTCGACGAATTCGGCCAGCCCCGCACCAGCCAATACTGGGAATTCAAAGGAAATGCGGAGTGCCAAAGCCAAATCAAAAATCAAAAATCAAAAATCAAAATTGGCCAACTCCAACTCCTCCCTCCCGCCGACTTCGACCGGCTGCCCACCGTCCCGCTGGTTGAACCCGGCCGTCTCGACCGCCTCCGGGCCGAAGAAGAACTTCTCGGCTACGCCGTGAGCGGCCATCCGCTCGAACTTTTCCCCGATATCGCCTGGGACACCTATTGCCCGGTCAACCGCCTGGGCCGGCATCTCGGCAAGCAAATCGTCACCTGCGGCCTGGTCATCGAGCAGCGCCTCTTCCACCAGGTCACCGGTGAACCGATGAAATTTATCACCATCGCCGACCGGACCGGCGTCGTCGAAACCGAACTCTTCGCCAAAACCTACCAGTCCTACGGCCTGAACACCGTCCGGTACCGCGTCCTGGAAGTTACCGCCACGGTCGAACCGTTCGAAAACGGGCGTGGCCATACCTTGCGCGTCCTGCGGGCGGGCAAACCCAGAACGAAAGACAAAGCCGCGCCCTAAGGTTCAACTCGCTTTTTCTCAGAACCCGGGTAAATTAGGTCGCTGGATGGCATCGATTAAAAAACCTACAAAAGGATAACGCATGAAGAGCAAAGTTGTTTTCAAGACCGCAACCGTAACCCTGAGCCTGGGCGCGCTGCTCGGGCTGCAACACCTTACCCTCGCCGCTGATGAGAAAGCCGCTACCCAGAGCCTCACGGGCGAGGTGGTTGATCTGATGTGTTATCTCGACCATGGCGCCAAGGGCGAGAAACACAAAGGTTGCGCCGAAAAATGCATCAAAAGCGGCGGCCCGGTTGGCCTGCTCAGCGGCGAGCAACTTTACCTGGTGATCGGCGAGCACAAACCGATCAATGACGACCTCGCTTCGAAAGCCGCCCAGACGGTCACCCTCAAGGGCAAAGTTGTCGAGCGCAACGGAATGAAAATGCTGGAAAACGCGGAACTCGAAAAATAGGCCCTGTTCGCGGTAAAATCTCGTACGGCCGCGCTCGTTGGGGGCGCGGCCTTTTTTTATGAGCCGGCTGCTTCAGCAACCTGAATACGTCCACACGCTCATCAACCATTTCCCCCTGGTGGGCCTGTTCATCTCCATGCTCGCCCTGGCCGGCGCCCTCGTGCTGCGGAACCGTCCGGCGACCTTGTTCGGCCTGGGCTTGCTGGCGTTGTTAGCCCTATCGGTCTGGCCCGTCGCGCATTTTGGCGAAGCCGGGTACGACCGCGTGCTCTCGATGTCCGACGATGCGGGCCAGGCCTTTCTAAAGTACCACGGACACCTGGCTGATCGATGGGCTTTCCTGTATTACGTCACCGCCGCCGTCGGTGGGCTCGGCGTCGGCTTGACCCGGAAATGGCCGCGTCTGCTGAACCCGATTTCGATTCTCTCGCTGGTTCTCGCCGCTGCCAGCCTGACCGCCGGCATCTTCATCGCCCATGCCGGCGGCGAAATCCGCCACCGCGAATTCCGCTCCAGCCCGCCGCCGGCTTCAACCGACCAACCATAAAGCACACCGCGCCACGTTTCACGTTTCACGTTTCACGTTTTAACGCTCTAACGTTTCAACAGCGCGAGGTTTGCAGTAGCTTTCCCCTGCCGTTCCCTCTATAAAAACCACGTTATGAAACTCAATCGTCGCGAATTCCTTGCCGTCTCCGCCGCCACCGGTGTCATCGGTTCCGTTGCGCCGGTCGCCAGTGCTTTCCCCTTCCCTGACCCGTCCAAGAAAGCCCGCCTCCGGCTTTCCTGCCAGGAAGGCGTCGCCCCCGGCAAGACCCTCGGCGAAAAACTAGACTTTCTTGAGGAGCTCGGATTCGAAGGCTTTGAACCGGGCGGCCGCGGATTGTCCAAGCGGATCGAGGAACTCCCAAAGGCACTTCAGGGACGCAAAATCAAAATCAGTGCCATCTGCGCGGGCTTCGACGGCTGCATCATTTCCGAGCAGGAGAAGGTTCGCCAAACGGCGATGGACAGCATGAAGGAGATCGTCACGGCCACCGGCGCGCTGGGCTCAACCGGCATGATCATGGTCCCTGCTTTCAACAACCAGACCAAGCTCGGTTGTCAGGAATCGCGCGAGCTCCTCATCAAAACGCTCCCCGAGCTCGGCGAGCACGCTCAAAAAGCCGGCACGCGCGTGCTGCTCGAACCGCTTAATCGCCGCGAATGCTATTTCCTCCGTTTGCTCGCCGATGGGGCGGCGATTTGCCGCGACGTGAACAGTCCCGGCATCTGCCTCATGGGCGACTTCTGGCACATGACCTGGGAAGAACCCAGCGACACCGCCGCGTTCCTCGCGGGCGCGAAATATGTTCACCACGTTCACATGGCCAGCCGCCAGCATCGCAAGATGCCCGGCGAAGACGAGAACGACAACTACGTGGATGGCTTCCGCGGACTGAAAATGATCGGCTACCAGGACTTCGTCAGCTTCGAATGCGGGTGCAAAGGCGACAGCCGCAAAGCTCTTCCCGCAGCCGCCAAGCTCCTGAGGGAACAGTGGGAAATGGCGTAGGGCCTTGACGCCTCCCGCTTCCCTCTCATCTCCACAGCCACGTCAGCAGCGGCGCAACCGCCAGGCTTGGCAGGTAATCTGCAAGCTCGATTCGCTTCAGCCCGAGCATCACGAGTGCGACCGAGAAGATGAGCAGACCGCCCGCCGCGTTCACGGGAGCGAGCAGGTCGTGCGCGCTTAGAAAGGGCTCCAGAAGGCGCTCGCACACCAATGTGAGCGTCCCTTGAACCGCCAGCACCGGCACTGCAGACAGCAAGACTCCCCGGCCGAAGAGCGAGACGAATCCCATCGCGGCGAGGCCGTCGATGACTGCTTTCACGCCCAGGGCGTAAAAGTCCCGCGATAGTGACAGGCCCTCTTGAATAGAGCCGAGAATTCCAAGCGGCGCGGCGCAGAACAGCGCCGTGCAGGTTTTGAAGCCCTCACTAAACCTATGGGGAGCGTCAGGGGTCGCATTGGCAATCCGGTCGCGCGCCTGCCGGCCAAGCCAATTAGACATCCTCTGCAGTTGCAACAGCCGCCCGGTGAGCTTGCCGAGCGTCAGGGCGAGGAGAACGATCAGGAACTGCTTGAGCACGTGCGTGAACGAACCGCTGAAGCTCAGCCACGTGAGCCTTAAGCCACAGAACACGGTGGCGGCCGCAAGCGTCACTTTGAAAAACGATTCATTGGCGGCCGAAAGCGATTTGCGGCCCGCCAGGCCAACACAACCGCCAACCAGGATCCCGGCCACGTTCAGAATCGTTCCGATCATCGCGCGGGAGCATAGATTCAACGGAACGTGTTCAAAGCTAAAAGTTAGCCGTGTCCATTCGGGTCAACCTGTGGTTAACTCCCGCGGTCCTATGGGCAAAGAATTCAGCATCACGCCGCGGCCCGTTCCGCGCGTCGAGACGAAATTCCGGCGGATCGTGACGCCGTTGCCGCACCCGGACTCCCTGGCCACCCTCGAGAAGCTGCGCCGCTTCGAGCCGCAATCGATGCGGGGCCAGCCGCCGGTGGTATGGGAGCGGGCAGAAGACATCTTTATCTATGACAGGTACGGCAACTGCTGGCTGGATTGGAGCAGCGGCGTGCTGGTGGCCAATTCGGGCCATGGAGCGCCGGAAGTGCGCCAGGCCATCACCAACCAAGTGCGTAGCGGCCTGCTGCACAATTATGTTTTCCCAAGCGAGGAACGCGCGACGCTCGTGGAAACACTGGTCAGATTGGCCCCGCCGGGTCTGGAGAAAGTGTTCCTGCTGACCACCGGTTCTGAAGCCGCTGAATGTGCGCTCAAGCTAGCCCGCGCGGACGGCATCCGAAGAGGCGGCACGAAGAAGATTGGGCTCATCGGAGCCGAGCGAGGCTTCCACGGCCGGACGCTCGGAGCCCAGCAAGCCGGCGGCATTCCCGGGCAAAAGGGTTGGATCGTAAACGAAGACCCCGCCATCGTGCAGGTCCCCTTCCCCGACGGTTACTGGACCGAGGACACGAGCTTCGAGCTGTTCCTGCGGACACTCGACCAGAAGGGCATGCGCCCGGAAGAGGTCGCGGGGGTCATGTTCGAGACCTACCAGGGAGTGGGCCCTGACTTTGCCCCGGTGGAGTACATTCGCCAACTAGCGGACTGGTGCAAGACCAATGGCGCGTTGTTGATCTTCGACGAAGTGCAGTCCGGATTCGGGCGCACCGGTAAGTTCTGGGCTTTCGAACATTACGGCGTCGTTCCGGATCTCATCTGTTGCGGCAAAGGCATCAGCAGTTCGCTGCCGATTTCGGCGGTCATCGGCCGAGCCGAGATCATGGACCAATTCCCGCCCGGCTCCATGACCAGCACGCATACCGGCAACCCGGTCTGCTGCGCCGCCGCGCAAGCCAACCTGGACAAGATCGTTTCTGAAAACCTGACCGCCAACGCCGCGCGGATGGGAGTGCTCCTGGAAGCAGGCTTGCGCGAGCTTCAGCAGCGGCACCCTGACGTGATCGGCCATTATAGTTGCCGGGGCCTGGTCGGTGGGTTGCAGATGACTAAACCGGGCAAGAAGCAACCCGACCACGACCTGGCCCATAGCGTCATCGAGCGCTGTTTCCACAAGGGCCTGTTGTTTTTCGCGCCGGTGGGAGCGTGGGGCCAAACCGTGAAGATCGCCCCCCCGCTGACGATCAGCGAAGAGGCAGTGCGCGAGGGCCTCGCCGTGCTCGGGGAGGCCGTAGCTGAGGCGCTTTGATGGTAGGGCGCGTTGTCCTCAACGCGCCGCGTCTGGCAGTTCCCGGTGAGGCCGTAGCCGAGGCGCTGGCCGGATGATCAAATCTGCGAATAGGAGGTCGGCACGAGGAAGCGGTTGTAGATTTTCGAAACCGTGTCCGCGTATTGCGGGTCATTCTTGAGTTTGTTCCAGACCGCGTGGCTGCCGAAAGCAGCCCAGTGCTTTTTGTGCGCCTCCTCGTCTTCGGCGGAGAGCATATAAGTCAAATGCGGCAGATTGGGCCCGGTAAGCGCCTGCCCAAAGAAAATCGGCCCGAGGCCCACTTCGTGCATCGTCTCGATCTCGCCCGAGTTAAACATGTCCACTTTCTTTTGCGCTTTGACCTCGCCATAGCTCTCATAGGTACGAATCTCGAACATGCGCGCTTTCTTTTCGCGGGAATAGGTTGGCAGCTCCAGTTTGGGCATTCCCGCGAACGCGAGCATCAGCCAACTGTCGATTCGCTCGAACGCGGGGTTCGACTTGGGCGTTTGCAGATACTCCGCGCCGGCTTTCTGGTATTCGGCGTCCTGGTTCAGCCGGAAGCCGGCGCTGGCGAACGATTCCACCGAAGGATGCGGGATCAGCACAAGGACGCTGGAGGAGTCCCTGACCTCGGTGGCGGCGGGCGTGCCCGTGCGCTCTTGTTGCACGAAGACGCCCACCGACCTGATGCCGAGGCGGTTCCAGGCGGGGATGGCCGCCTTCTCGAGGTAATTGTCGAGCAGGTCGTGGTTGGCGCCGGTCTTCAGCCGGTAGGCCCGCAATTCGTAGTAGTCGCGGCCCGCGCCGCCGGTTGACTCTGCTGCCGCCGCGACGCCGAGGCTCGCGGTACCCAGTCCGGTCAGGGTGGAAGCTGTCAGTGAAGTTTTGAGGAAGTCGCGTCGTTTCATTTTGGATTCAGGTTTGGGCGAAGACCCGCCCGGTTCATAACGTTGCCGAGATCTAGCGAAAAATCCCGGGAAAAGAAACCACGAATTCTACGAATCCCACCGCCGAACGTATCGCAGGCTTCCAAGCCTGCCGTATCGCAGGTTTCCAAACCTGCTGGCGCTTCGCAAGGTTCCACGCTCCGCCGACTTGGAAGTCGGCGATACAGCAGGCTTGGAAGCCTGCGCTACGGGCACTGCCGTACCAACGCTTTCGAGGGAATGAAATCTGTGGCCTACACCGCCGCCGCTTGCCGGAGCTCCACATGGCGGGTTTTCCCGCTGGTCGTCTTGGGCAGTTCCGGCACAAATTCTATTTCGCGCGGATATTTGTAGGCAGCGATCAGGCTCTTGCAGTGCGTCTGCAACTCGCTCTTGAGGTCGTCGCGCCCGGCTACACCCTGGCGGAGCACGACGCAGGCCTTAACGATCTGGCCCCGCAACGGGTCCGGTTTGCCGATCACCGCAACGTCCAGCACGGCCGGGTGCTCCATTAACGCGCTCTCCACTTCGAACGGGCCGATGCGGTATCCCGAACTCTTGATGACATCATCCTTTCGCCCGACAAACCAAAAGTATCCTTCCGAGTCGCGCACCGCGCGGTCGCCGGTCAGGTACCAATCACCGCGGAATTTACGCGCATTCTCCTCGGGGTTTAGCCAGTACTCACCAAACAAACCGAGCGGACGCCGCGGTTTGACGCGCACCGCGATTTCGCCTTCGTGGCCGGACGGCACCTCCTGGAGGTGCTCATCGAGTAACGCGAGCGTGAACCCGGGAACGGCCTTGCCCATAGAGCCGGGCTTCACGGCATACCCGTGTGAACGAATGTTGGCGATCAGCACCACCGTCTCGGTTTGTCCATAAGCTTCATGCAAGGTCAAACCCGTGGCCGAGCGCCAGAGGTTGAGCACTTCCGGGTTAAGCGGCTCACCGGCGGTGACGCAATGGCGGAGGTGCGGGAAGCGCCAGCGGGACAAATCCTGCCGCACGAGCAATCGCAGCGCGGTCGGCGGCGCACACCACGTGGTAATCGGGAACTGAGCGAGAGTGTTGAGCGTTAGGACAGGATCAAACTTGCCGGCGGAATCCAGGGCGAACACGCAGGCGCCCATCTGCCAGGGCCCGTAGAAACTCGACCACGCGGCCTTGCCCCACCCCAGGTCCGAGATGTTCCAGTGAACATCCTTCGGGGTAAGGTCCAGCCAGTACTGTCCGGTCAAACGATGTCCGAGGCCATAACTGGCCTGGGTGTGAACGACCATTTTGGGTTCGCCGGTTGTGGCGCTGGTGAAATAAAGAATACCGGGAGCATCGCTGCGGATCCGTTCCCGGCGAAACCGGGCGCTGGCCTTACGCATGCCGCGGTCGAAGTCGAACCAGCCAGCGGGCAGTTCTCCCGCGCCCGCTGCCGGTGAGCCGGCGCCGACGAGCACGCGAATGCCATCAAACGCGCCGACCTTGCCGACGCCGTCGAGGCTGGTAACCGCTGCGGTGACGCGGGCGGTGTGGAGGCGATACGCCACATCGCGCGGCGTCAGCAGCAGGGTCGCCTGCACCGGCACCGCCCCCAGGCGGATCAGCCCGAGCAACGCGATCCACCATTGCGGGACGCGCGGCAGCATGAGCAGGACGCGGTCACCCCGCTGGATTCCGCAGGAGCGCAACAAGTTCGCCGCCTGGCGGCTCAAGACGGAGAGCTGACGAAACGTGAACTTCTCCTCCGCGCGCGTTGCGGCGTGAACGCACCAAAGCGCCGGCGCGTCCGGACGCAACCGCGCCCAGCGGTCCAGGACGTCATTGGCAAAGTTGAAATAAAGAGGCGCCGCGGGCGCTTCTACGTTCGCCAGGTGCATCGCGCTGACAGGCTTAATGGATGTGGAGTGGAAAGTAAAGCTGACTGAACCTGGTCACTTCTTGTCCCAGCGCTGGTCTTTGACAATCTTCGCCAGCGCCGACTTCGGTTCCCAGTCAGCCGGCATGACCTGGAACTTCACCACGTATTGGAACGCGCCGTTGACATGCCTGGCTTCGTCCTTTTTCGATTCGAGTTTATCCGCCGGCAGCGCTTTTAGGTCGGCGACGTATTTGCCCGCCATCTGCTCCACCTGCACTAACGTCGCGGGCTCTTTTTCGTATTCGAGCGACTCAAGGAGCCGCAGCATTTCCGGCACGGGATCGGACGGATTCTTGAGTTGCGAGGCATCCTGGCGAATCTCAGCCGCGATCTGTTTGCGCTTGGCCATCGCCGCTTCGGCTGTCAGCGGGCCATCGGTGCCGCCTTCGATTGCATTCGGTGGCAGCGGCCGGTACCAGATATTGCGAAAACGGACCGGGTTGCCGTGGTCCTGGAGTTTCAACGGACCTTTCTCGGGAAACGCCATCGGATGCGTGCGCTTCATGTGCCCGGTCGAACCCTCAAGCGGCGTATGGTCCTGAGCCACCACACCGTTGACGAAAACCGTGACATAGCCTGGATCCAGCACCTGGCCACCGCGATAGACCGGGCGACGGAAGATGATGTCATAGACCTGAAATTGGCCGGGTGGCCGCAGCGCATTTGCCATGGGGGGATTGACGCCATAAACCGAGGCGGCGTGGCCGTCGGCATAAGTGATGTTGTGATACGAATCCAGCACCTGGATCTCGACGAGCCCCATGAGGAAGATACCGCTGTTGCCGCGCCCCTGGCTGCTGCCCGTGACACCCACAGCTTCCGCCCACTCGACATGGAGCTGGCAATCGCCGAACTCTTCTCTGGTGCGAATGTCCCCGGTCGAAGGCGCTACTTCCAGCATGCCGTCCCTGGTTACCCATTTGGCCGGGCCCCCTCCCGCTTTGGCCGATTCCCATTTCGACAGGTCGGTGCCATCGAAAAGAGTAATAGCGTCGGATGGGGGTTTGCCCGGTTGCTCCTGGGAACTGAAGCTGCCGGGAGTGACGACCTGCGGTTGAGGCCGATTGGGGTCGTGCACGGCCCAGGGATGACGCTCATCGGGTGGATCGCCATAAAAAGCCGGAATGCCGGAGGCCGCGCGCGCGCCGGAGGTGAGAGTCAACAGCGAGCAAGCAGTCGAAAGGACCAGAAGACGTTTCATGACGGTTATCATGTCAGGCCGAGGCGGCGGTCGTCAATTCACGAGAAATTCCGGTGGTGGTACGGTTTGAAATCGGGGATGGGCTGGAACCGCGCCGCACCCTGCGCTGCGACTTGCATTATGCCAATAGCCGCATGCCGAACGCTGGAACTCACTGGCGCGACGCCAGCCGGCTCTGGAATACAAATAGAAGGCGACCGCCACGTCCAGTGAAGACATTGTTCGCCTTCCCGGAGCCCCGGAGGGGCGGCAAGATAATAGCCCCGGGCAAGGCCGTCGAGGCCGCCGCCCGGGGTAAAGAGCCACCCCACCCAACCTCTTTTTTTCCTTCTGGTCTGGGGCGCCTCCAGCGCGCCAGACCAGAAGGAAAAAAAGAGGAGATCATTTTGCGTCCGTAACCCCGGGCGGCGCTTCGCTGGCCCGGGGCTATTATCATATCGTCCCTACGGGACTTCAGTATGGCTCCCTGCGCTTGCATGGAAGGCGAACCACAAAGGTCAGCGACCGGAGCCAGCCGCCGCTGAGGGTTGATTTGTCTCTGGTCGAACCGGCTGGCTCCGGTTCGCTGCACCGCCTGGTTCGATGAATCCCACATTACCGGCAATCCGCTCGAAGCCTGCTGGCTCCGGGAGATCCGGATTCAGGAGATCAATGAAATACGTGTCGAAATGACTGTTGTGTATCCGCACTCGGATGTAATCCGGATTTGACGGATCATAGTGAAAGACATCTCCGAGATTGGTGATGCCCGTGAGGCCGTCGCACCATTTGCTACCTGCAATCTCGTCGAGAACGTAGTTGGTCTCCATCGAGAGACGCGCAAACAACGCACGCGACTCGGTCAGGATATTGGTCGCTCCGCCTCCTCTTGCGATCGCCTGCTGCACTTGCTTCACGTGTGTCCCCTTGGGGACAGGAGGCGGGGGACCGCAACCCACGAGCACGATGCAGATGAATAGACCGACAACGCTTTTCATCGAACGATCGCCATCACTGGCTCAGCGCCATCGCGGAGTCCAGTGCATGGCGTTGTTCGGCCACCTTTGCCATCCCAAGTTATCGCGGTTGGAAATTCTCGACAAATAAGTACCCAGCAATGGTGCCCATCAAAAGGGTAGACATTGCAACCACTGCCAAATTGACTGCCTTAACTCCTATTCGAACCGTGACTGCCGTGATTGCGCCGGTTCGTTCACGCTCGGCGCCTATTCGAACAATCGCCAGAAGGTTAAGTGCCAGTGCCCCCAGCACTCCTCCCACCACAAGGAACGGGTAAATAAGAATTTGGGGAACGTTGAACCTGAAGACGCCCGATGAGATGAGAACAGCGGCGGGCAGCAACAAAAGCAGCCCGACAGACGCCAGCCGATTGTTGTTTTTCATGTGATGCCTCGTATTAGATAGTTGTTCACTTTGCACCACAAAGCATCTGGCAGTACTTGCGTTCTGTCAAGACCTGGAAGCGCGTGGGGGTGGTCTCCACTGCGTGGCCGAACATTCAGGGTGAGCGGCGGGAGGCAGCCGCCGCTGGCGTTTGATTTGTCTCTGAGCTAAACGGCTGCCTCCCGTCCGCTCCACCCTGCGGGTTGGGCGACGGGGCCATACTCATCCACACTGAAAGATGCTCCTGGTGTCCATGCACTCGAAGCAGAAAAAGATGTAGAACATGCCAACGTCTCCAAACATGTAATCCTGCTTGCCGTAATCTCGACGATGCGGATTAGCGCTAGCGTTGTGCTCAATGGAATCAATCTGGCCGACGAACGTCATCGGCTTGTGACAGCACGCACACTCGGGTGTCTCGTCGGTCTGAACCCAATCAGGCTCGCCACCGAGTTTACTGCGGCGTCCAAGCGCCTTAGTCCAGTCATCTGGGCCAAGCGCGTGCCTGCCGCCTGGAACACGCTCAAACGAGACTTTGTATTCCGGTAATTTCTTTGGCATGTGGTGGCGAGGATGTTATCGCCCAACGAAAAAACTCACTGGCGCCGCACGGCTGTCGATCAGGATGAAATGAGATCGTCGTCGCGGCGTCGAGTGAAGTGATCCGGTTCGGCACGATGGTCATTTCTTCTGTTCCTGCTCTCGATGAAATTCCGACCAGCTGATCATTTTGCAGACCGCAGGATGTGCGTTTGGAGCGATTTCTACCAGATCCAAACCAAGCCCGCGCGCCATCTTGATGGCCTCGGTCACCGTAAAAACGCCGTGGTTCAGGTTGTTGCCGTCGACCACGCGGACTGACGGCGCGACTATCTCCTCATTGACGCGGAATCCGCGCCCAGACGATTGGCTGTCAAAGTTTGAATCAATCATGCAGGTCTGTCGAACGTTCCGCAGCAGCGGCCCCGCGCCACTGGCGTAAGATGTAGACAGCGCGGCATCGCTGGGTCCGCTGGCTACGGTGGTCAGGCGTCTGGGTCGTGCTTGCTATGAAGTCTCTTGCCGTCACGCAATGCCAATAAAATCAGAACCAAAAATAGGGCGAACAAAACCGCCCAAATCACCGTGTCAAAGAAACCAGAATCAACGCGGAAAGCGTTCGCAAATGACGCGATAGCTACCAAGCAGGAAAACACCAACCAAACCCAACGGCTCAACCGCGAAAGAGGAACAACTGCTGGTCCTGACCGCCGACTCCACTTTGGCTGAAGCCACGGCGCAGCTGAGCAAAAGCCGAGCAAAATGTAAATGATGCCCAAGCTAGACAAAACTCCGACATACAAACTGCCCATGTTCATGTCTTGCTGCATACGCGCAGAGACGCCGAACATCGCACCTCAGCCACCCCGCGCCACTGGCATCCGGCATGCAAGAATGACGTCATCGCGGGGTTGGCTGCAGGTGCAGGGTTGGGCGGCGCTTTCATTAGTCCCCGCTCCACTTGTAATCATATCCAGCAGGCGGCTCATACACCAACCCAAAATCCCCGCGTCGGCTGTTGTCCCAAAAGATCCTGATGTAATTGATATGGCCATCCACGAAACCAACCATGTTTTTGGCGTCTTGAAACAATCCAGGTTCATTGCTGGACGACTTCCTGGGCTCATGCCAAGAGTAAGGAAAGAAAGCTGCATAATCCGCAACGAGAACCGTTTTCGCTGGCTCTCGGATTGAAGCCAGTTTTCGGCCGGCAATGCTTGGGGTGTTTGTGCCAAAAATTAGCAAGTCCCCTCCGTTAAACCCATAACTCGAAAAATCAGAACCGGATTGCTGGTGGAGTCCTGCGGGCACATATGCATATCCCGGATTATTCGTCAGGTAGTCATAATGAAAAGTGTCCGCCGGGCAGGCAAAAAGGTTCGGCGTGGCGTCGCTGCCTAAAAGCTTTTTGTAAGCAGTCACCCCGCCTTGAAAATAGGTGAAGGCGGAATTGGTTTGCGACCAGCCGCCAGGTGCGGCATCGGCTGAATCCCCTGCATACAAATTTACTCCCAAACATATTTGTCTCAAATTACTCAGGCAGGCCGTTCGTCTGGCTTTGCTTTTGGCCGTGCCGACGGCCGAAAACAATAGCGCAGCGAGAACGGCGATGACCACCAGCACTTCAAGCAGAGTGAATCCCTTCGCCGCTTGGAATTTCCTTTTCACGCAAGTTTGGACAATGTGGAGCGCTGTGTCTCACGGCACCCAACGATTGTCGTCAGGCACTCCGGGCACCTGGCTCAGGACAAATAGAATTGCGCAAACCGGAGTTGCCTGCACGAAATTGTTAAGCATCATTCGCAATCTCTCCTCCAAGGTCGGCCCTCAGTCGTTGCAGGAGCGAGACGACTTCAGCATCGCAGTTGTAATGGCGTCCACTGATGTCGGCCGAAATCGTTAGAACCCCGGGCACATCAACGTCATCCAAATCAAAATAAGCCATCACGTCTCCGGTGGAGTCCTTGAGCAACCACGGTTTTGACTGGCCGGGAAACATCTCATCGAGCTTCGAAGCCGCAGCACTTCGTGACTGAATCGGACTGAGGCAATAAGTTTTCACCACATACCTTGATGTCTTGATGCTTAACATCCGCGCTCACTCGCGCCGCACCCGTAACGCAACGAATGCAAACAGACCGCGCCCGCGGCGACGAGTGCAACGCGATAGTTGGGCAAGGTTGACACCATAACTTAGTACAAAAGGATGTCCCGGTAGAACGTGACCGGTCGCTTTCGCAGCTCCTCCTCAATGTCCCCCTCAATCTGCGCGAGGATTTCCGACCTGCGCTCCGGCGTCGCGTTGTTCAACTCGGCGGCGTGCTTCTCCAGTGCCAGCTTGCGCAGATCGTTCTTGAGGATGCGCAGCGCTTCATCCTGCGAAATAATGGGCTGGTTTGTCATACTTTGATGCCGCGTTGGTCCGCCCAACGCAAAGGTGAGCGAATGGCTGGCCCCGCCACAACCCTCGAATTGCAGAAGCCCTGCCGGGCCAGCCATTCGCTCCACGAAAAAGTTGGGCGGCGACAGATTCAAAGGTTCATGGTTTCCGCAAGTGAACGTAAAAGACCATGCCGAATGCCGCCACCGAGCCGAGTAGGCAAAGCAAAACGCCCGATGGACTTTCCATCTCGAATGCTTTGACGATACCAACGCCCCCGGCAGCCAAGCAGCCGAAGACGGCCCAATCCAATGCGGTGGTCTTGCGCGAACTGCTCTCAACAGTCTCGCTCCGGTCAGGTATCTCTGTTTGTGTTGTCATAAAATGTCTCATGATTAAGCCGCCCAACGAAAAGGATAACAGACGCCGCGCCACTGGCACTCAGAATGAAACCAGAGCGTTAGCGCGGCGTTCTGTGCATCCGCTGGTTCGGCGGTGTGTCTCATCTTCGGCCTTCCTGAACGCCACTGTACAGGCGCTGGAGAAACGTGTCGAGCTGCTGCTCGTCCGTGGGACGAAATTCAATTTCGCGCTTCAACACGTAAGTGAGCGAATCAACCGCATCGAAATCCGGTGGCCCAGCTACCGCGACACGCAAGCGCTCCGCTGAATCGTGCACAGGCAGGACGCGATACTTGAGTGCCAAATGCCGAGGAACGCACCTGAGCAACTCCGGTGTGAAGTGAACGGTCGACAGATCGATCCTTTCGCCTCTCCACGTCATCCAATCCACAATGTGCATAAATTTACGCCCAACGAAGAGGTGAGCGATGGCTGGCCCTGCTGCGACTCCCGGATTGCCGAGACCATGCCGGGCCAGCCATTCGCTCCACCGAAAAGTTAAGCCAGGGGTACGAACTTGCCATACAGGTGATGTAATCTTGCGACCGGGAAGCGCCGCCCGGGGCAAACGGTGTGGTGCGGGTCGATTTCCCGGTGCACGGCAAATCTTATGTTTTTGCCGACTACATCCGAGCGCAGGTAGTCAATCAGCTCTCGAAGGGCCAACATCTGGTTCTTGGTGGGTTTGGTCTCCTCCAGGTTGCCCACGAGGCAGATGCCGATCCCAACCTCATTGATATCCTCACGATGGACATGCCCGCCTTTCAATTGCTTGAGCCAGCGCGAGCCAATCTCAATTTCTCCGTCTCCGGAATCGACTCCGTTACCGATCACAAAATGGTAGGCCAAACCGTTCTCCATACCTCGCTCTCGGTGTTGTCGGTCGTATATGGCCGCATTGCCGTATTCGGTTCCACTGTGGTGAATCACCAGCCAACGCCAGCGTCCGGGTGCAATTTGCAGGTGCTTGGTCTTTTCACGGACGTCTTGGGTGAAGCGAACAGAGGCTTTGGTACCCTCCTTCGCCTGGGCGCCGGAGCAGATGGCGATGGAGGCTCCCGCTAGCGCGAGGTTTCTAATGAAATCACGCCCACGGCTGATTCATCTGAGCTCTACTGGATCGCAGCTGCTCGGGTGGGAGTAAGAAATGACTGGACTTTCGTGCCGCCAACCCAGAAGCTCACTGCATGGTTTTGGCCAATGAACGGACCGAGAGC